>Ga0208316_1000456_pt1 | contig 35489 bp, 41 predicted proteins | sample MalvireepMed_231_FD_184240 | JGI IMG/M metagenome (GOLD analysis project Ga0208316, IMG submission 184240) | Marine viral communities from the Global Malaspina Expedition - Malaspina viral metaG DeepMed_231 (SPAdes) (version 2) | ecosystem: Environmental > Aquatic > Marine > Oceanic | place... | reverse complement strand
CGTACTTTGCCCCTACAAAATCAGCAAATTCTCTCTCGAATTCTTCTACTATAGGATCGTGTAGAACATGCTTAAACATGGCTGTGTCTACCTTGACAGGTTCTATTTCAAACAGATTTATCATATTATGTATTTTATTTTTTAGTGTACAAAAGAGTAAGTCTAGTTAAATCCCCCTTAATAAGGATTTCATACCCATGATTCTCTCCTATAAGAGACAAATTACTAAAATTATGAGTAAATTTGTATGTTGTAATTTCGTCATACACTTCATATTCAACAACTTTACTAGGTTCTTCAAGATTAGCCGCCACTCTCCCAAACAAAACATATTTAAACCCAAGACTTAGAAAAAACTCCAAGGCTTCATCCCCCTTAGGAAGCATGTCCAGTAAGGCTCCTGCGTGAAGAATATCGAATTTTTGTGCGTCTTCTTTCGTCAAATCTTTGTAATCACCACAATAAAAATGATCCCCAAACTCTTCTCTTGCAATTTTGACGGCCTCTTCAGAATAATCCATCCCCACATACTTAATATTTGGGTTTATCTTATTGCATAGCTCCTTGTATACCCCAGCCCCACAACCAACATCAAGCAGAGAAGTAGCGTCATGCTGTCCTGTAAGGAAGTTTAAAGCAAACTCAAAGTCTTCCCAATGAGGGGGAGGGTTACCATCTAGCTCGAATCTGTTAGTAGCTAACTGCTTTTCAAAAACTTTTTTATTTTTCCAAGAATCTATGTGTTTCATTTTTTCTTATTTTTAGGACGCGTTCTTACAGCAATGAACGGATTAAGTAAGTTGGCACCTATACTATCACTGTGAATAACCACTAAATCTATTTGATCTTTGTACTGCTTATAGAGGTGATTTACCATGGCGGTGACCAGTTTCATTTCACCGGGACGATCTACATCGTCTACAACAAGAGTATTAAAAGATAGGGCGCTGAATAAATCCAAGTTTTCCAATAGACGATCCCGTGCACTACTTGGCCCATCAACCAAAAGAACATCAAAAGTCCTATCTTTATATTTCTTCATTCCTTCTTTCAAAATCTCCCTGTCATACCACTCAGTTTCCTTGTCGATAGGGCACAATATGTAATTATCGTGGTACCTAAACGCCCACTCAGAGCTTTCTTCAACAGAAACAACATCATAGCCTTCCTCACACATAATGTTGGTGCCATACCCGCTACCAAGCTCGAATATAGACAGAGGACGTTCCCGTACCCTTTTACCTTGTTTAGCGATGGATTCAAGGAGATTAAAAAATTTAGGATTAATCATCATTTCATTTCTCCTGTAGCCTTTGCTCTATGAGCTGCTCGAGTAAGTAAAATTTAGACCCTTCCATTACATCTTTATTCTTATTAGATGAATTATGCCAGTGCCAGGCAAAAGAATCCAGGAATAGATTCTTTTCATCTCGCAGCGGTATGCTAAACCAGCAATCCTCAACTTCCGTAGCCAATGCCTTGTCAGTCTTGCTAATAAGCCATTCAGTATTAAAAAAAGGAGAAGGGAAAATGGTAAAACAATCTGGATTCTTTCTATAAACTTTAGCCATCATATCTTCATCAAAACAGGTGGACATAGGACGGATGGGAGTAGACAACAAAGTCTCTATACAATCTTCGATATACTGCTCTCCTCTGTTCGCTCCCAATAAGGCTGCACATGGTCCGTGACAGTCTCCAGAAAATTCATTCTCTTTACCGAAATCAACTGATGAACCCCACTGGTATGCAAAATTTCTTCCTAGAAGAGGTTTAAAATCTCTCAACAATACCATATCCATATCGTAATAAATACCCCCAAACTTATACAAGACTAGGAATCTCATAATTCCGCTACTCATCCAATGTCTGTCATCATCCTGTGGGTTTAGGTATTCATGCCTAGACTCTAGGGGAGTCCCTTTAGCGAGTTCCGTAGAGTTGTATACTCGGAAATCTACAGCATCTTTGTAAGGTTGAATGTTTTCCTGATCAGAAATATCATAATCAGACCAAACGATAAGTTTAGTTTTCTCCAGGTTCTGAGTAGCCACATACGATTTTATAGCCATCAACTCCTTGGGGGTTCTGACCTCTGTGTAGACATGAAAATACGTGATGCCTTCAGGGTACGAAAAATCTTCATCCTTAACATCTGCAAGGAACTCTTGGCACTTCTTGTAATCTACGTATAGATCAGGATTGTTGCGCAGTGTAATATTTAAGTTCATGTTGTACTCTATTTTCAAGTTCGGTCAGGGAAGCAGTAATAGGCTCTGGATGATCCCCAACAAAAAATTTAGTATACGAGTCATCTCTTGAAATGAATTCGTGAACACCACGCCATGATTTTTCAACGTTCATCCTTGTTACAGAATCTCCGGTGATCCATGGCAGGTAAATCTCATTAAAATAATTTGGATGACAATTGTACCTGTTAACCTTCTCCTTGTAATATTCTAATTTGTTCTTAACTTGGGTGGGAAATACGTACGAGTAGTGATACATTCTGACACCGTGCTTGTCCCAGAGTGTGTCACTGTCTAAATGTTTTTTAGGGAGCGTAACGACATCGGACGGAGCTATTATAGTTGGAGGCCTATGGGTCTCCCATGTACAGCCTGGGTACACTTTGAAAATCCTTAGGAAGTTATCTACGTTCTCCTCAAACCCACCGATGTAACTGGTAAAACCCCCATAAAATGAACAACTCTGAACTCCAACGGACGTATACTTTTCCCTCTCTAGCAATTCTATTATCTTCTCTATATCTTCAGACTTGTATACCTCGTCAGAATCTAGGTTCCAGATGTAGTCAATATCTTTATCGAGGAACTTCATATATGCCCTACACTGGTCATCCTTCCCTTCGAACTGCCCATGAACAATTTTAATTTTGTTGTCAGGGTCCGGAAAACTCTCTAGTATATCATTCGTAGAATCAGTAGACGTAGTCCTACCCTGCTCTTGCCAGTACTTGACGGGACCCTCAGCAATCAATATTTGGGAAGCAAAAGGATATACTGATTCCAGGGACTGTCTCAAGACGTAATCCCCTTCAAATACAATCATTCCAAATGCAATTTTCATAGGTTATACTCATCGTCTATTTTAAAGAGTCTGTCTGCATACTGATGGTAAAGCAAACTAACTTCTGGGATAGAGAAGACTCCATCATTAAGTGTATGCACTGAAAATCTTGGATCACTTACAGGAGTTACCTCTTTGGTTTTATAATCAATCTGTATCCTAGCAAAATGTACAAATACTAGTGGTTGAAGAACTCCCCCCCACAGGACATCTCCACTTCGCAAGTAGTCTGCCCATCCATATAACCTGTAAGTCCATGGCGCTCCATATGAAAAATTCTCATCTACAAACTTGATGTTTCCTTTACCAGCCACATCTGGAAAAGCATCTAAGAATTTCTGATCCCCACACGTGGCGAGGTGCAGAGGTTCCCTTTTCAACACACAATCTTTCCACCACCCTAAAGTCTTCTTCCCTACTTCGTCATTCCTAAATGAGACAACACCCACATTATACCCACCGTCAGGGTGCCCCTCTAAGATGTGCCTGTGTCTTAGGATTCCGACTGATTTTTCCAGACATTCTTCAAAAAATCTTCTGCTGTCTGACAAGAACCAGATGTCAGAATCGATATAGATTATATGGGGAATATCTACAGAGCCAAGAAGGTGATTCGAGAACCATGAAGCCAGTGTCCAGCAGTACTCATTGTACGGGCGTGTAATCTTTGCATCCAGTAGCTCCTCATGAGAATTCTCTAAGTCTTTGATATCATATGGAATAGCCTGAGAAGAAACTCCATTCATAACCTCAAATGACTTGTCATCTAAGCACAAACAATGGAATTCAAAATCATTTCCGTATGTGAATCTCAAAGATTCCAACAATGCTACGCCGTAGTGTAAGTAATTTCTATCAAATACAGAGGATATGTAAATCATGTCTTGAGAGCCTTATTATTGAATTCCTTCATTAATGGCTTCATCAAGGCCCCTTGGAAGTGTATGGTTGCAAAAGGAACACGAGGTCCTGCAACTTGCCTACACCAGGGAAGCCCGTCTAAGAAAAATATATTTTTCTTCCCATTGACCATTTCAAAATCTCCTTCCTCACAGCGTAAATGATGATCAAAAAACGGTAATGGCGACAGACCGCTGCCCTCCATAACAACAGAGACTTCACCAATAGTTGGAGCATTCTGATTTGCATACTCTCCTAGCAAAGTCATATCACAAACTCCTCCCTGTACTTGGTGCTTTTGCCTAAGCTCATAAATTGTACAAAAAAGCTCATACAAATATCCACGTTCAGAATACACATTGAACATGAAATCACAAAATTTCTTAAGACCCTTACGAGTAAAAAACCCAGTATGCCCACTCACACGTCCACTCAAGGTCATTTCAAATTGCTTAAACCTATGATACTCCTCATTGACGTCAACAAACACCAAGACATCACTGTCACAGTGAAAACAAACATCAATGTCGTGTTTCTCCATGAAATCATGTATTACAAACCATCTCTTAAAACACAAAAGCTCCATCCACTCGGGATTGAAATTTAGGTGTGTATACACTTCCGCAAACTTATTCGCTCTATATGAATAATCAGACATCATGTGATGCTCTGCACCACACTGCAAGTTACCTTCGTCTCCCAGTACAATGGTACGATTTTTAAAATTAGAACGCTCTACAGCGACATTAAGATGTTCACTGTATTGCATAGTCTTTTCTGTCATTATCACAGGTATCATTTGTGCATCTCACGAATTTCTATATCTTGCTTCAAGTGCTCATCAAATCTAGATGTGTCAGTACTTACTCCTGTAGGATTGAAATAGTAACTTCCTATAGGTTCCTTAACTTTCATGAACCTGAAACCTTTCTTGGACATCCTTAGCCACATTTCATAATCCCCCGATATGGTATATTTAGGATTAAATTTTCCTGCCTTTACCAAAGAATCCCTCTTTACTAGGGGGAAAGGACCACACAAACACTGTCCTAGCATGTTTTCATGCGAGTACTCAGGCCAGTCGTACAACTGAACAATATTAGAATGATCTTTATCATCAGTAACTAAACACCTGGAGTAAAAAACATCAATATCAGGGCGTGTTACTGCATATCCAAGCATAGTGGTCAACGCGCCAGGAAAAAGTCTGTCATCCGTATTTACATTCATTACATATGGAGTTCTAGTTTCCTCTAGAGCACCATTCCACGCATCATAAACCCCTATACGAGATTTGTAATCTCTGAAGATAACATTGATCCCCTCTCTAAATTTATAATTTTTAAAAAACTCACGTGACCCATCCTCAGAATTTGCATCGCAAACTACAAGATCAAACTCAGACAACATTTGAGAATTGACTGCATCACAGTACCCTTCAACCCACTCCATTGAGTTGTAACTAGAGCATAAGATAGTTACGAGATTCCCAGACATTTCATCCACGCCTCGAATATATCATCATTGGTCATCTCATAACGTGTAGAGGATATATTTAGATTTTTCTCATCGGAAAAAGGATTAGCAGATTCGCTCCCGCAGTACTCAGTTCCAGTCATTTCACACTCGGGCACTATAAAATTAAAAGTTTCGCTGCGAGAAGAATGAAATACCTTGGTAACGGAATCATACATTTTCTGCTTATCATCTTCATGACCCATCATAGTGACGAGACCCTCATCTACGTAGGGTTTAACAAGTGCGTTAAAATACATCTCATCACTGATAAACCCATACAACAAAATATCTTCATAACCCTCCTCCAAAGCCTTTCTAATAGAGACATGCACTCTCTTATTCTTGTCTATGCTTCCTATAATTCCAGCCACTTTCTTAGGCTTCCTCTTGCTGTGCTCTAATTTTGAGACAACATTTGGAATAATAAAACCAGGCTCCCTGTGCCATTTCTTCTGGTGTTCGGAAACAAAATGAATATCGTCCCAAAATCTGGGTATGGAAGAAATGGGAAATAAAGCTTTCTCATGGCATGTCAAGATAACCTTTCTAGAAGCAGTAGGCCGACTAGGAAACTTAAGATAGTGCAGGAGAAGAATTTCTCCTTCCTCATTTACAGCTGTATTCTGTGAGTTGAGAATATCCCCATTGCATTTGTCTAGATGCCATGCCTCAGGACCGTAAAAAGTACAATCCAGTCCCCTCTCATTAAAAAGGTTACATAAATTAACATTAGCAACCGTGGAACCCCCTGCATTTGTGAATCCAGAAATAATTTTAATTTTACTTTTTTGCATCTAATAGTTTCCTGTATAACTTAAGCCTCTCACCTATATGGGAGTTAATATTAAAGCGTTCATCTGTTAAAAGTTTCAAATTATTCCCCAACTCCACGCGATGCTTTTTATCTTTGATAAGGCGAGACAAAACATTAACCCACTCACTCTTCGGATTATCTTTATCAATGAGATACCCCGTAACTCCATTTTCAATTATCTCATCATAGCATCCGCAGTTAGTGGCCACTAGTGGTATACCGTATCTACCCGCTTCCATAGCCTTAATCTCCGATTTAGAGTCATTGAAATTATTCCACTCCAGAGGAGCTATAGAAATGTCTATAGTTCTGTACATAGCTCCGTACATATGAGATGGTGCAGCAGGAAAAACAAATGTATTCCTATGTTTGACCCCCCTTGTCAAGAGACGTTCGTAAGAATCCCACACATCTTGTTGCCAGTCTCGTTTCTGTTCCGGAGCCAGGGTTGGTCTCCCGTAGAACCCCCATTGAACTCTCTCTGCACCTACTTTTGAATTTACTCCCATGGCTATGGTAGGAATTTGTTTTACATCCTGCTCGTGATGGATGCCTCCTACCCACCCAACCCTACACACTTTTTTCGGCGCTTTTACTCTAGGAAAGTTCCAACACGGGAGGTCATGATCAATTGCATTTTTGATCACACATAAACACCCTCTCACGAACGGAGCGACCCTCTGCGCAAATTTACCTTGTGTAACAGAGACTAGATCTGCATTGTGATATAGAACCTTCGTAAGCTCATCCAGACGTTGTTCCTTATACACACCTTCTAAGCGATGACCCGCATATAAATCCGTCAAAAGGTCATCAGTATCGTAATGAATGAATTTATTTTTCTCCTTACATTTCTTAAAGAGGTCTATCATATACTGAGGACCATAGTTAGCGATATTCTGAGTGAACATGATATCTGCCCAATCCAAATCCTCATATTCTACTTCTTCTTTGGGTGGTTGCCTAGTATCCTCATCCCATTTTAAAGGATTAAAATTAAACCTAATTTCTACATCGTCTGGAAATTTCTCTGCCAACTTATCCATTGGCATGATAATTCTATAGTAGCTACATCCACCCGTATTAGCAGGAAACGCAAGTATCTTAAGCTTGCGTTTCCTGCTATCGTCATTAGACTCATCAACCATTCCCTAACCCTTTCAGATGAGATAGATAGTCTCCCTCATCATCACTGTCTTCTTTGGGCATTGGGTCGGGTGTATTTGTAGAATCTCTCTCTCCGATAATGCTAAGAGCCATCTTCTTCAAATCCTCATATGAGGCTACTCTAACCAAACCATGGATATCGTGTAGTTCGTCGAACCATTGAGCTATTTCCTGGGCAGAACCAGCCGGAGATCTCTTGGGCTTTGGAGAAGACTTATCATAATTAGGCCATTGACCTTGGATATCCTTAACGATTTTGAAATCATGTCCCTCTTTAACGTCGGTGATATCTCCGTAATCTTCGTCAAAGAAGCAGTCTAAAATCTTACTGAAAAGTTTCACTCCCATGGAAAGGATCTTGACATCTCCCGTATCTCGTTCAACGGCGTTAATGTAAAAACGCTTACTGGATTTAATTTGTCTTGCAATATTTTGATTCTCGTCCACTTTGGTATTCCAAAGTTGGTAGCTGAGATCACACAGTGGACAATCATTACCTTTCACACGCGGACAATGGTGATTCCTGCCATCAATACGATGGATGGCAGTCTCTGCATAAAAATCTTCGTCTTCGGATTTAGAAGGAAGGATACGAACTACAGTCGTACCCTCTTTCATCATCAAAAACTTTTTGAGAAAATCGCTGGTATCGTTGTCCGATTTAGTGCGATTAATTTGTTCATATTTTTTTCTAAGTTGGTCTAAGTTTACCATGTTAATTTACAGTTAAAAATTTAAGGGGGACAGAAATCTGTCCCCCTTATTATAGTACTAATTAATAGTTTTTTTAACTATAATCATGACGGGTAACATCATAATGCGTCAAGGCAACAATGGCTCCGTCTGTGGTAATACCCTTAAGTTTAAAATCCCAAAGTCTGCCATCCCTCAATCTCGATCCACAACTATCTGTAAACACTCGTGCGTCCACTGGGTAATCTTGTGACGTACTGTAAGCACCAGATCTCTCCAACTCGGGATCGTAAAAATCAATTCCGGCGCACTCACCAAGGAATGTAGTAAGACTACCCTGGTTTCCCCATCCTATCCATTTTTTATGCCTATTCATAAACATAGTCTGACCTGTCCCAACTGGGTAGCTATCGACTATTTGATAAGTAAACCCCCTAAAACAATTTTCTGTATAGTCTACATCACCAGCCCTTGCTAAACGACGTTGATAAAACGGTTGACTTGTGGAAATATTACCTCCGGGTCCCATATTTCCCGCAGAGACACTTCCGTACGATACACCTTGGTAATCCTTTTCATTAGCGTCTAGCTGAAATTTTTGGGGTTGTATGTATGGCCCACCAAAAACATATTTAACAACAGTCCCTGTACATCTTCCAATAACACTGGCAAGAACGAAAGTACCTCCGATGTTACCAACCTTTCCTAAGGCTGACGTATCAACAGAACTCAAAGTAACGTCTCTATTAGGAAGCGTATCGCGTTGAGATATTGGAACTCGTGCATAGTAGATACTCATTGTCTGGTCTTCAATAAACCAGGGACCCGAGGTATTTACACCAGTAGGAGAGAGTCCAGAAACACTGGAAACGGGGGAGATCCCACTAGTCCACCAACCATCACCACCTCCACCAGAGAGATTCCAATTTGAAAAAGAAGAATTAACAACAGGTACAAGTCCAGGCATAATTTATAAAATTGAGGCTAGAGGAAGAATCGGCCTACAACCAATCCAGAGAGCCCTGCGAAAAGCCACTTCCAGTTACTTAAAATTGATCGATTTAATTGAGCTACTATACTCTTCCACATTTCATTATTATATAGTAATCAACCTAAATCAGAAATCATTTTTATCTCTGCTCGTTTATTCGCAGACATCTGAACCAACATGTCTTTCTGGTGATCTAGGGAAGTTACAATGTTTTTAGCCAGATTATATCTATGCTGAGCATTCAACACTTTTGCTTTGAGTTCTCTAAGAGAAGGTACCGTTAGTACGTATGCGTTTAAAGCTCCCTCTGTAGGTTTCTTTGAAGTGCCTGCCAGCTCCTCCCTCCTCTTTTCCTTCATTTCAGCTTCTGCATACTCAAAGACCATCTCTGCCGTGTTAGTAACCTTCTTGGAATATGATAACACACCTCCAAAGAATGCATATAAAGCCGTATGCTTTTGTAAAGCTTCATCCATGTTGTCCTCTGAGATTTCCAAGTAGTCCTTGGAAATCTGCAAATACTTGTTTTCTAAGTTGTTATAAGTTTCTATTACACTATTCATGAGTAAGTATGTATTTGAATAATTCAGGGTTTAGTGCTGCCAACATTTGTATCATATTGGATGTAACAGTCGTAAGATACTCGTTGCCTATTTGGGGCATCTCATCATCGTCCCCAAGACCGAATAATTCCCATCCAATGTGGCAGATTTCATGAAGGAGAGTTCCTTTATAGTCTTCCACACACTGGTTTGGGTCAATCGTAAGCAAGGATTTGGGAAATTCAACACAGCCATACAAACTTTCTTTATCTAAAGTTTTCTGTTTAATGGTAAAGGTCTTTATTCCCGTGTAAACAACCATTGGATGTGAGTGATTTTTCAATTTTGTCATTTGATCTTTTGAGATATAATAAGTTTAGAATAGTCCATAACAGACGGAATAACGTATCTAGATCTCCCATTTCTGGACTTGATAACGAATATTCTAGCTTCTCCTTTGTCAAACTCCAATTCGTTTTGATTTACAGAGAATACGAGGTCACACACTCGCGTCTTTCCATATGAATCCGCAAGCTCTGTGTCGGTGATTAAACTAACCCGTTTACCTTCCCTATTAGTCTGTGTAGCTGTCCACACAAGGCACTTATGCTCAATCGCTAGGCCTCTGAGTTCTTGAGCGAGTCTTTCCTGCGCCTGATATTCCATCATAGAAGAATCCGTGGTCAATAGTTCTAGATAATCTATGATAATGACATCCGGTGTAAAATCCTCTACGTTCCTAAGCTGGATGAGGAAGGATCTGAGGGTATTAACAGTAGCCCTTTTAGTAGGAAACTCTTTTATCATAAGGGAACCCATGTCTGGTTTAGCCTTCTTAATCTTATTGAATCTCTCCTTAACAATGTCTCTGCGGTACTTTAATTCAGATTGTTTTACGTGAGTGAATATACTATCCAATCTTTGCGCAACCCTATCCTCTGACATCTCCAAAGAGATGTATAATACATCATGACCATCAAGTATAGAACGAGCAGCTTGATTAGCGAGGTACAAAGACTTCCCAACACCAGGAGGCGCTACTACCATAGCCAATTCCTTAGCCGCGAGGCCTCCTTCAAGGGATTCGTTCAGAGACTCAAAAATAGTTCTAAACTTATAGACTTTTCCGTTCTCCTCTTTGGAAAGTCTGTCGTCAAAGGAATTAAAGTAGTTGATACCAAGGTCGAGATTTCTGGTGACGGACAAAGCTCCACGAACTAAACCCTCAATATCGTCATATTTCTTCTGTTCTATAAGACCAACAGAAGATACGATAGCACTTGTAATGGCTTGCTCACGAGCAAAATTCTCAACGAGGTCTAAGAGATAAGCTTCATTACTCAGAGATTTCTCATCGAGAGTATTGATTAACTCCAACTCTTCTTTAAAATCAGACAGAAGCTCACTATGTGATTTCATAGATTTAATCTCTTCCAAAATAAAATCATCCGCTGGGAGCTTTTTATACTTCTGATAATGGTCCACAATTATCTGAAAAAACTTCTGGTGTGACGGGTATTCAAAATACTCCGCCTTCACCATAGGCATAGACTGAACCAAAAAATTAGGATCAGATTTAGCTAAGTAAATAATCCCACGCTGAATGCTGTCTGCTAATTCGTATGCCATTTCACCCTATTAAAGAGGAAAGATCACCATTAAATCAAACCTTTTTACGGAGTCTGTCCGGAATTACCAGAGCCACGTAGGGTGTGTTCCTTTTCGATGCCTTTCAGCTTGGATACCGCATCCTTGTTTAGCTCTATAGCTCTCTTCCTTTTTTTCTCCGCCTCTTCAGGAGTAGCCTTTCTCGCAATACCAGCCTTACGTAACACTTCATGGTCTATCTTCATTTGACTATAAGGAGAGACACCCGTCTTTCCCTTGATGGCCTCTGCGGTGTTTCTAACCTCTTCATCATGCCATTTGTGGGCTTTATATGTGTTATCTCTTTCTATATCCGTCTGATTTCTGTAGAAAGTAGGAGTCCCTCCCTCAACCGTGAAATCTGCTATAGAACCATCACTCATATGTCTCTTAGCGCGTTTCCCACACTCAGGGCACTTTACCCACTTTTTCATGTCAGACATAGAACACATGACATCTTCAATATGATTGCATGAAGCACACAGATACTCGTAAAAAGGCATTATATCTCACACACTCCTGATTTACACGTTTCTAGAGAATACGTAGTGTCATCTATAGAGTCCTTCTTAAAAAGCAGATCCAAATCTAAAGTTTTCAAATCAACAGCTTCCAATGGCTCATTACCCCTAGAACCAGCCTTGTAGAAAGTGAACCCTTTCATGTCATTTGCGTAAGTCAACAGATCATCATATATAGTATCAGGAGAAAAATTAGCTGGTAGGTTGCAGGTTTTGGACACGGCTGAATCCACAAACTGTTGTACAACAGACTGAACTTTTATATGCTCTTCTGGGGTTACTTCGTATGCACCCACAACGTGCTTAGTATCTCTCCCTCTCAAATACAAGTCCTTAAATAATGAATCAACAACAAGAGACTCATTCCAAACACCGTCAGTGCCTGTTCTCCATCTTCTCTTATAGACTGGGGAGAATATGGGCTCAATGCCAGTAGAAACACCCATAACCATGCTAACAGTTCCAGTCGGTGCTACTGTCAAAAGAATTGCATTTCTTATACCATTTTTCTTAATGTCGGAGCGTATCCTAGAGGGAAGAGTCTTTAAAAATTTCTCGCCCTTTAAGCGACCCCAATCATATGCCTCAAAAGAACCTTTCTCCTTTGCTAGGTACATGGAGGCTTTATACGCCTCATTTCTTATTGTTGCAAATAAGCGCTCTAAAAATTCTAGACACGCTTCCGAACCATAACGATACCCTGCTTTTATCAAAAAATAATGGAGGCCTGTAACTCCTAACCCTATGCGCCTAGACCGAGTGCCAGCTTCAACACACTCTGGTATAGGAAAATGATTTGTTGTTAGTATGTTGTCAAGAAATCTCACACCAGAGCGGATTGTACGAGCAAGACGCCTCCAATCGATGACCCCATCAATATCAACCATGTTAGCCAAATTGACATGCCCCAGACAGCAATTTCCATACGCAGGGAGAACCTCTTCGCCACACGGATTAGTAGACGGCATATATTCAAAGTACGATACATTAGTGTATTCATTCGCAAAATCAACATTGAAAATACCAGGCTCTCCAGATTCTATCGCATTATCTATAATCCTCTTCCATATATCCCTAGCCAACAAAGTAACCTTAGTAGAGTTCTGGAAAAGGTCGGCATGATGTTTGAGATGATGCATTTTGGCTATGCCATACGAATCTTCTTCGTTTTGAGCTACCACACTCACCACATCATCCCCTAACTCTGATTTTCGGTTCAACTCATAAGTATAATACCGCTCATGACGACCACCGAAAGTGAAGTACCATTCATCATTATTTTCTACTGCCTCTATGAAAGATCGGGTTATGGCAACAGACACATTAAAGTTCGTTAATTCCTTGCGGTCAAGCTTAACGTGAAGAAATTCTAGAAAATCAGGATGAGTTACATTTAGAATGGACATTAGTGCTGTTCTCCTATTTTTCCCAGCTCTAACATGGTTCCCAATCTCATTTATCATGCGCATGACAGAGATAGACCCTGGAGAGGAATATCTTATATTCTGTATGTCAGACCCTAGGGGACGGATTTTAGAAAAATTAAATCCTATCCCTCCTCCTCCACAAGAAATCTTATACATGTCACTGATAGTCTTGCCAATGCTCTCTACATTGTCTTCTGGGTCTAGGACATAACAGTTCAGTAGATTTTGTTTACTTCTTCCAGCTCCAAATAGTATCCTCCCTCCCGGGACAAAATCTCCTGCGTTGATAGAATCAAAAAATTTCTTCTCCACCTTCTCTCTCTGGTCTGGTGGCTCTGGGTCTGCGGCTGCTCTTGAAACCCTTCTAGAGCATTCCTTCCATGTTGTTTCACCAGGATAAGCATATTTTTCTAGAAATATAGCTTCCCCCAGGGAGTCCTTTACTATCTCATACGCCATTACTATACTTCCATTATCGCTATTACAGAATCCTCTGCTATGATGAGATATATATCTTCATCCAGCTCTATCTCTCTTCCACTAAATTCTTCAAAAAGAACCCTCTGACCCTCTTTGAGTTTCCCGCTAGTTTCGTCTCCTACAGATTCTATGACTCCTTCACACGTAGGATTGTCTTTAACCTCATCAGGAATTATAATCCCAAACTTGGCTTCCACCTTCTCGATGTGTCTCTTAACTAAAATTCGGTTATGGTATGGTATAATTTTCATATTATTTGCAGGTTGTTAGATTATTCTTTTTTCTGACGAATAAGCGTTCTGCATCGTCTTCTATTAAAGAATTCAAGTAAGGATTATGGGTTATCAAAAACAACTTTTTATTAGAAGATATACTGGATATTAACTCATATAAACCTCTAATTCCCCCCCTATCCAGAGAATCTCCGACCTCATCAAAAAATATTATATTCGACCCATCTTTACCAGAAAGAAGTAGCAGGTCATTTAAAGCCATCATGACAGAGATAGAAAATTTCTGTTTCTCTCCTCCAGACAAAGACTCGAAATGTATTGTGCTACCAGAAGATCTTATCTCTTCCATCAGGCTGTCATCAAATTCAATAGAGAACGCATTATTTGAAAGAATACTAAGATAATAATTGGCTCTTTCATTGAAATAATCCAGAACATTCCTAATTATGTACTTGACCAATCCTTGTTCGGAAAAGGCAACTTCCCAAAATTTCATGATGTCATATTTCTTCTGAGCTTCCTCCATCTGCTTAGAGTATTTTCTAGACAGAGCCTGCTGTTCACGAATAGACCTATTAGTTAGAGCTATTTTGATATCGGTAGTTTTTAAGATTTCCACAAGTTCATAGTCAGAGGACGAGATGGGTATAAACATATCATCAAATTCCTTATAGCGTCTCTTTAACTCTTTTCTTATATCAATTTTTTGTTGGTACAAGACTTCTAATCTCTTTTCATTTTCCTCTCTCTTTGTAGAGATAGCTTCTGGTTGTTTGCTACAATGCTCACAAATGGAGTTGGCGCTAAAAAATTCAATATTGCTTTTAGCTTTGCTGATAGAGACAGTCACATGGGAAAGTTCATTTTGTACATCTCTCATGGAAAGTTCCTTATCAATTTTAGCAGCTTCCAACTGCTGTATCTCAGAAAGAGAATATTTCATAATGAAATCATGTTTCTCCTTCGTCAATAGCCCCTTTGCATGTGCCTTTTCATCCCTACAACCCTTCAATCGTCTTTTCAATCTATTGGTCTTTTGTAGAGATTCGCTCTGTAAAGTAGCGGCAATCTTTTTTTCAGAATTAAATTTAGACTTCAGCGAACGTATCCTAGACCTGTTCTTGAAGAGATCAGTAATGTTAAGAAAATTTTGTATGATGGATCTCTTCTCCTCAGCCGTACATGAGAGGAAATTTACATTGTTTTGCTGTCCAAACACTATAGATGCCAAAAAAACATTATAACCCGTGTTTAGAATCCCTTCCAGATATTCCTGAGTTTGCAAAACTCCTTCTCTAGTCACACTCTTTCCGTCAACTTTAACAATTAGCGAAGGGGGTTTTTTAGTTCTAGTTATTACTACATTATCATTAACGGTAAGAGTTACTTTGCATTTGCCTGTGGTAAATGTATTGATCAAACTCTTTTCAGAAGTCTTCCGTATAGTCTTTCCAAATAAAGCAAAAACTACAGCTTCTACTATAGAACTCTTACCCGCGCCATTGGAAGAGAAAGGTCTTGTATCTTCGTTCTTTCCTATGACATGAACAAGCCCACTGTATTTGTCAAAATCCAACTCAGTTTTCCCGATGGAGAGAAAATTTTCAACCACCACTTTGTTAATTTTCATCTCGTATCTCTTTTAAAGAATTCATGAGATCCTCCTTAGTAAAAACAGAATTCCTAGAGTCTATGTAACTTTCTATAACCCCCTCATCCAATGTAAATATTTTCCTGTCTGGCGTGTAGTCAGACATAAATTTTGGAAGTAGGTCTTCAAATGAAAATTCTAAGTAATCTACATCATACTCGTCTATCACTTTATCATGTATTTGGCGTTTCACGTATTCATCTAATCTGTCGAGCTTGACTCGCAACATAGTAAAAAATTCTGGAGTAATTAGAGATTTTCCTTTAGAAGGTAAATCGTCAATGTTACACATGACATGTCTGATCCCAAAATTCACAGATTTTCGTATAGGTCTAACATCCCCATCCCTTATCATAAGTTCAGTATAGTATTTTTTCTCATTCGCTTCTCCAAACGAATTAGAATACTGGGTTCCAATAATGAATATGTTATCATATCTCCTGGATCTGTGAATATGCCCTAGAAAACTGTATTTGTTTTTTGGGAAATGCCATCTCTTGAGACGTGACTCGTATGAGTATGCTCCATTTGATACACACCCATCGAAACCAAAATGTCCTATAAGATGATTTTTTGCTTTCTTTACTTCACATACAATTTTCTCTTCATCTTCGTAGTGAGGTACAAAATCAAAGAAAACACCTCCTATTGAGACAGTCTCAGTATCTATGATTATTTTTGCCTTGTCAGAAAACAGAGACAGTGTTGTATGAGAAGAACCATCCTTGTGAATCGTATCATGGTTCCCACGTAGAATTATGATGTTCTTGCATCGTACAGAATTCAAAAATTTTCTGAGGGCTAATAGTTCCTCTCCCCCAGGATTCCTCTTGTGGAAGATATCACCTCCCATTATAAGAGTGTCTGGGGGCTTAGCATTTACAATTTTTGTTAATGTCTTTACTTGGGTATCTAAAAACCCAGGAACATAATCACTCCTGAGGTGTGTATCACTAATGAGAAGTGCTCTATGAGTTCTCGACATAATTTAAAATCTCGTCATAGTTATCTACCACACCGTGAGAATCGAACACTACTTCAGTTAAATCTCCAAACGAATTACCTACTTCAACATCAACCTCAAAAGGAACTAAAAATTTCAAATTATAATATTCCTCCAGATCATCAATCCTAGTGAGTTCATATTTCAGAATTTCCACGACTTCTTTAATGATACCCTTATCACATTGCACTTCAACACTATCGTGAACAGTAGCCAGAATTTGAGCATCGAGACCTTCTTTATCTAAACGGCACTGCAGTCTCTTTAAAGCGTGAAGCATCATATCAGATGCAGAACTCTGAATTACAAAGTTCATCCCTTGACGAAGAGCTCTAAACTTGTACTTCGAGACTGGGCTGTCTACATTAGACAGATTTCTTCTACGACCAAACAGACTAACCGCACACTTATTCTCTAGGATGTACTTATGCACAAACTTTATCCACTCAAAAACTTTAGGGAAAGAAGTCTGATATGAAGAAAAAATTCCCTTAGCATATCCGATACTTTTTCCAATTTGCTGGGCAAGCTTGGAAGGGCCTCCTCCGTAAACTATGAGAAAAGAAACACTCTTTGCGATTTGTCTCTCCTCCTTGGTTATTTCATTAATAGGTTTATCATAAATGAGAGAGGCTGTGTACTTATGCAAATCCTGTCCTGTTTTAAATGCATGTATTAGACTCTTGTCACGACAACACTGAGCCAAAACACGAAGTTCAGCGGCAGAAAAATCAGCAGCGATGAAGACCTTATTCGGATCAGATACCATAAGTTTTCTAATGTTTACGTCGTCATCACTTGGTCTAGGTAATGTATGAAAAGAGACACCTTTACGCATTCCACCCCCAGCGCTATACAAGGAGCAGCTTAGTCTACCAGTAACCGTAGAGGCAAAATTATAATTAGAATAAATCTTACCGTCCTCGTTCCACTCTATCGCAGCTTCCACTCCCTTTACATAGGTGTTATACTGTTTAGTCTTTGACTTATACTCTAAGAGCAAATTTATAAATTCGATGACATCAGCACTCTTGCTGTTCCTTTTAATAGTTTGTAAGTGTTCCTCAGTGATTGCTGGCTTTTTGGTCTTGGCAGAAAACTCTAAAGGAGTTATATTAAAACCTTCATCGGAGAAAAGGACTTTCCCCAGGTCAACAGTCGAATTGGGATTAACCCCTGAAACCGGGGAAATATCACTCAAAGAAGCCTTTAACGCCTTCAACTGTTTAGATAATACTCCCTCAAGAACAACTAAATATTCCTTGTCAATGGAGATTCCTCTGTTCTCTACATCTCCTAGTATGAGAGCGATATCCTTAAGTAGTTTATAATACACATGGTCAAGGTTAAGCTTTTTTATATCTTTGGATAGAATATCCCAACTCCTCAAGGTGAAATCACAATCCATAGCATTGCCAAACGCCATATCAGATAATGGCATATCCCCCCAGTCATGTGTCTCGGCGTTTGTTACTGTTAGCATTTTCTGACTTTAACCCCTCTCTCTTCTAAGAAAGAAATAACGTGACTAAAAATACGCTGGTTTCCACCAATTAATTCTCCAGGAAGAATTCCCGACCCGAATTCGTTGTCAGAAAGAACAGCTTCTGCTATTGCACAACATGTATATCCAGTCGTGCGCGCCATAGACGAAGTTCTAGTTACAAGATCCGTCTCGTCATATATTTCCCACACATGACGGTCTGTGCCTCCTTTAATAGTTACTCGCATAAAAGTGAACTCATCGTCTTCGGGAGTTAATTTCCACGAGTCAAATAAAACCTTCGATGTTGATTCTAAATTTTCCTTTGTAAAAAATCCAGAATCACGCAAAAATATCATCTGCTCCCTATGTCCTGGGTACCGTAAGGTTTTTTCTCTCATATTTGGGATATGCTTCATCGTAGTCAATAAAGACCTTAAGCCATCAGTATTGAACGCTTGTAATACTGTATCCTTCATTACAACGTGCTGAGGGTCAGACAGAGCTCTCTTAGTAACAACTTTTCCATTTTCAAACATACGAGCTGGTCTGATATATTCTTGAATGACATCCGCCGGAGAAAAAGGGGCTTTGTATGTGTACTTCTCCTTCATCAGGCCCCCCACCAAGCACTCAAAAGAGTCAACCTTCATTAAAGAATCATGATGTCCTAATATCAAGTTATCTAATCCAGGAGCTATCCCCATATCAACAACAGCAGTCACACCATTTTTAACAGCTAGATCATTTAAGGATAGGGCATCTTCAGGAAAAAAAGAAATGTCTACAACATTTACTCCAGCCTCGATTATACTCTTTAGGGTTTCAAACCCAAGAAAACCGGGAACAGCACAAATAACTAAATCAAAATTTTTAACTGTTCGTTTTAAATAATCTTTGGCAGAAATATCAAAAAGAATAGTTTCAAGGTCGGGTACAGAATCAAGAGCTGACTCTGTATTGTCCGCAACAGTCACATCATGTCGCTTGGCTAGATCCTGCGCTATGGTCCTCCCGATCAACCCACACCCTAATACTAATACTTTCATTAAAATTTCAATAGTTCTTTAGGAAAATATTGTTTCACAAGATCCATCAAACCATGAGGTACGTTCTCATCAACCAGAGAGTGCATTATTTGCGTGTCCTCCATATTGTTAAATTCTTCCACCCCCCACGAACGTAGAAATTTATAATCAAATTTCAGATTATGTGCAATTTTTATTATTCTCTCATTTCTCATTAGAGATTTTACTCGGTTCCTTATGTGTGCAAGTTCCGATGGAGAAAACTCACATTCCGCATGGTAAATAGGGAATACGAAAGCATGCTTTTCCTTATATGAAATGCCTATCGTCATTATCTTATGTTTCTTGAAATCAAGACCATTAGTCTCCAGATCAAAAGATACGGCATCACTCCCATCCGCTTCATCCATCAACTCATCAAATTTCCCTATATCTCCGTTTATGAGTTCATAAGGAGAACCATCAAACTTGTTCTCCTTTAGTATAAACTTGCTATATGCGTTATTAATATCCTGTACAAATAAGGATCTAAGTTTTGGCTCTACGTACAAAGAGAAAGGGTGGAGAGTAGGTACCACAGGGACTGTTTCCCCAGATTCCAGTTCAACTGCAAATTCCTTCCCGCGCTTAGACAATATTCCGGATTTCTTGGTAACAGCTTTCAAAGCCAGGTTTCCTAACGGTATTATTAGGCTTGGCTGAATAGCTTCAAGATCCTCCGATAAATACTTTCTATGAGCGGTCAAAACCTCAGTAGTGACATCCTCTTCTCGGGTATCAAAACTCTTCAATGCTGCCACAAACTGGTAACAGTCAATAGGGAGCTTAGTTTTCTTAAGGAGACTTGATAAAATACCAAACTCCTTATCTGAAAATTCGTAAACTCTCCCACGTCTATGTGTATACGAATCGTGCACAAAAACAATCTTCTCAGGTCCAACATCGGACCGGAAAACACTGGATGAACTATCTTCCTTTTCAAAGGAATCAAAGAGATTTTCTAATTCTTGCATCTATAATAAGATATGGTTAAATCTAAAAAAAAGACTCATTATCTAAACAATAAAGATTTTGAGAAAACTATTAAAAATTATTTAGAGGATCCTAAAAAATACGAAGACGAATTGGTTACCAAGTTGGATCTTCTCATAACAAACATCCTCCATACTTTCAAATTCAAAATAGACCAGGATGATGCAAAACAGGAATGCTTCATGTTAGCTTTTCGAGTTCTGAAAAATTTCAATCCTAAAAGTGGCTCAGCGTTCAATTATTTTACCACGGTGTTCGTTAATAATTTAAAATTGATGTACACTAAAAATAAAAAATACTCGGAAAAAATTCAAAAATATCAAAATCTCAGGACTCCTGACGAATACCAGACTTGAAATAAGAATATATCCGTGGATAGTAGTCAATCACCTGGATACGTCCCTTGGTTGTTTTCACGAGGCTTGGAACTCTCGTAATATGAAATGCAGTGAACGCATGAGGGAGATCCCAACTATTGATTAAATATAGTCTTTCATATCCTTCCTCTTTCTTCCACTCCTCTATGATTTTCAGTATCTCGTTACAGTCTTTACCCCATAAGCTATAGTACAAGAGACAAAAATCCTGCTCTTTCCTTTTTCTTACTAGGTTATTGAGCTGAGTCTCTTTGCTGAGCTCTTCTACGAGTCTCTCAGCCATCAATTCTCTCTGATGTACCAGAGAAATCAAGAGAAGACGCATCGAGCCCACTCTGTTTAAGAATGTTCTCTTTTTCTTCATCTGTCATGCTATTGATACGATCAGTCAACTGAGTCATAAAGGACTCAATACCTTTAAAAAACAAAACTTTTGCAAATTCACTGTCATCGGACTCTGGCGGTTTAATAGCTTCACGCAGGGCATCCCACTGCTCAGTCTCTGCTTTAGTCATCTTAATGTATAGTTTCAATCTTCTCTTACTCCTTTTAAGTTTAAAATTCCAGTTAATTTTTGTAGGGTCGAAAGTAAATAAAGGAACGCGAATCCTTTCCATGCACTATTAAAGCTGATGAATAAGAAAATGAACCCAAATAAACTATTAAACTTGGAAAACGAATTTTACAAAAAACCACGCATAAACAGCCGAGCAAAGGGAAACAATTTTGAAAGAGCTCTTGCAAAGAAACTGAACTCAAGATTCAACACAAAGGAGTTTTGTAGAACCCCTGGATCCGGTGCTTTTGGAACCACACACACGCTCCCTGAGCACTTGAAAGTTCATGGGGATCTAATCACTCCGGAATCATTTAAGTTCGTCATAGAGGCTAAGAAAGGCTATGACGTGAAGCTGGAAGACATATGGAAAGAAAAGAGTGATTTGTACTCTTTCATAGAGCAAGCTAAGAGGGATGCAAAGACATCCAACAGAGAATGGCTCCTAATATACAAAAAAGATAGACAGAAGGAAATAGTAATAACCGAAAAAGCTCATCCTATTAAGGAACAACTGAGAATTCAGGAAAAGTATTATGTGTACCTTCTAGAGGACTTTCTAAGCCTTCCGAATGAACATTTCTTCGAAAACTTCAACGATGGTTTCACGTATTAGGGCTTTAATTTCTAGACTTCTCGATTCTCCTAACCCTCCCCTGCGTCCTTTGCTCCTTCTAACCATTTCGCTGGGACTTACAGAGACTTCCATCATGGAACCAGGACCTCCATCTCCTCGTGCTCTGTAACGTACCTCTACAATATTCTTCCCGCTCTCCCTACCACCTCTATACATCTTGAATCCCTTAGGATCAGCTACTACTTCAATACCTTCGGAGTTTGTTTTCGCGTTATATATCCCAGTACCTGTTGTAAGTTCAGTGGCTAAGTCATCAAAAAGTACACTCTGAGGAATCATAAGCATATCTCCTCTTGATCCAACTCTGAAACTAATCATTTTCTCCGCAGTAGACGCTCCACCCATAAGAAAATCCATGGCAGCAGCCGCCTCTATCTCTTTGGGGCTTGCTGGCTTGTCTCCATTCAGACGATTGAAAGTATGCCAAGTCTCAGTGAATAAACCCTCCTTATTCCTCCTTTGCTTATCGCCATTAGGATCACGTTGGTACCGCTCTAAGCGGTCTATCACATCACTTATTTGGTCATTTTGTGGAAAAGTACAGTTTGCTCGTGCTGCCTGTAGATCTCCTAAAAGAGAGTCCAAGGTGTTTGAGTCCCTCAAGTACGCGGCAGGGTCAACTCCAGGTGGTTTTACGGGAGAAGCAAGAGCTTTTCGTACCCTGTCCGAATTTGATATCGAGCGCCGACGAGCAGCCCGCACTCTATTCAAATCTTGTGGGCTTACGTTCTTTTCCTGTAGAGCATTAAGATGAGTCTCAAAAACTTGATTCGAAGCTAGGGAGTGGAGACCCTTTGGACTTATCGCGTCTCTTCCAAACTGCACATGAGCCTCACCTCTTCTCGGATCAGGATTTTTGTGCTCACGTGGGATTAAGTAGTAACCAGTTTGTGGATCTTCTTGGAAAAGACGTTGGCGCGAGGAAGTGTGTGTGGAACCGTTCCCTTGTAAATATCTCTCTGCAGATGCTTTATCCTTAAATACCAATGCGCTATCGCCTTTAAATTTTTCAGCTCTCTCAGATCCATTCCCACCATGCGGTAATCTACTAGGATCTACATAGCCTGTAAGCTTGTTTAGCGTCACTCCTCCAAACTGATTAGTCATCCCAACAAAACCAGGAAATGAACGGAGCTCCGCAGCGACCTCTAATTCTGGTATCATATAAGAAGCTACCGTTAGTACAGCCAATTTCTTCACATCCTTGTCCGTAACAAGACCCTCTAGAACCTTATCCCCAAAAGCATGCTCCAGAAACTCCTCTGCATCCGCTACAACATCTGGATACATTTTCTCAATCCCATCGAAGGATCCATGTGCGTCTCTAACAAACTCGATAAACTTGTTAGTTCTGGATTCAATAGCTCCTATGGAGAGACGAAGAGCTGCAGTAATTTCCTCACCCAATCTCTCTTTCTTCCGGCTGGGAGATAGCTCTACCCAATCTACGAAAGCATTTGCAATAAGAGGGGCTGTCTCGTCTACTCGTGACCTTATAGTAGGCCAGTCAGATCCTCCTGCACTACCGGTGGACGAAATTAACTGCTCTCCACTATCACACTTCTTGACCTTTCTCACAGCATCTATAATATCAAAAAGAGGGTTGCTCACTTTTACACCAGGGGAGGAACTCAGAAGTCTACCAGTAAAATGAGTACCTTGATAACGATTCACGCTGCTGTGGTCTTTAAGCTTCTCTGTTTGAATACCAGCAGACATCAAGGGCTTTTCTGCATCGCTTGTCAAAGACCCATACATAAGCTTACTTTGTTGACCAGTACCTCCTCTAGTGAAAAATCTATTCAAAATCTTTTCTCTCTCCTGGCGACCCCCCACCTCGAAACAAGCTCCTTCATTTTTAGCAGCATCTGACAAAATGGACAGGAAGCTACCGAAGTCATCAACGAATTCTTTTATAGCTTCTTCTCCGAAATCCTCACCCTCGAGCTCATATATTCCAGCAAACTGCTGTGACCATAGAGTAACTCCCGGTGTCATCCTATTTTCGATTTTGTCTGCTATACCTTGAACTAAGAGGCGTGCCCTCTCCTTAAGGTCACCATCCTTATCTGGTATATTGAGAGCTGGGTCGTTAGCTAAGTCTTCAATTCGGGGTGCCAATCCGAGGATATTCTGAGCTTCCGGGTGCAGGACAGGCATTTCCATGACAGCAGGGTCTTCCGCTCCAAGATCTTCCGCTTCAAGACCTGCTTCATCCTCATCCTTCAACCTCAACTCTAAGTATTGTATTAGGGTATCTTGACTAGCGCTGTGCTTGTTTCCTTGGTAATCTCTCCAAGCCACCATTCCAGGGTCTTCAGTTGATGTCCCAATAAAAGGAGAGAGGCCGATATTGTCAGCTGATATCCCACCAGTAGCAGGAGATTTTGCAGTGTGCAACAAACTTTGTAAATCCTTCTCCTCGTATGACCCTTCTGGAAATTCTCTGTTTAGAGAAAGTTCCCTGGAACCGCCTTGCTCTCCTAAGAGGGCTTCTGACAGAGAATACCTCCTCTTTCTAAGTTTAGAGTAGGTATCTAGGAGATCTGTAAGAATATGCATTAGCCCTCAAACATAAATAGGGAATGTTCCATACGAGACATTCCCTATTATAGTAAATTATTTTAAATTTTTAATCAGTACCGGCATATTGTACAGCAAAATCAAATCTAAGGATGAGTTCCACTGTGTGAAACTCGTTAGTACCATAATTAAATTCAGCCGTTTTCCAAGCCTTTGGATATGCTCCATACAAGTAAATCATTTTAACAGGGGTCATCGTATTATCAAGTTGATAAAGCTTTACACGAGTTTTAAATCCTCCTGTGGGATCTCCTTGGGTAAAGTTGGGAGTGAAAACCCCGTTGATAGGGTCATATGCAGTACTCATCCAATTGAACAAAGTCTCCGCGAGTTGTCCTCTAACCAAGTTATCGAAAGTAATAGTAACTTCTTCCGGAGTAACTTTTCCAGGGTAGTAAAACTTGTCGTTGACTCTATCGGCAATGATATCTTCGGAAGTAAATCCAATACTCGTCACTTGTTTGGCTGCCAAAGTTAAAACAGTATCATCGGTTCCCTCCATACCAGGAGGCATTGCGATTTCTACTTCCCATTGGAAAGCACGGTATGATTCAAGACCTTCAGATAAAGTCGGAAGATCTCCTATGTTAAGAGTTCTGTCAGTTTGATTTGCGTAGTATCCTCTAGCCATTAGTAAATGTCCTCTATTCTATATAGTTTAAGTTGTTCCAATATCAGCGGACTGGTTGGTAAGGTTCAATTCAATTACAAACACTTCTGCAGTCTTTGTGGGTTTGATGAGGATTCTACACCACATCTCATTTCTATCGACCCTTAGTGGTGTATTAGTGGTTTCATCACAGACGACCCTAAACTCGGTGATCCCTCTCCCATTCTTGATATTATTAAGAAGAGGTTGTACGATGTTGACGACTCGACTCCAAGTAATAGGATCGTTAGGCTCGAACACGAGAGGTCTCGTTGAAGCCAAAAGTATCTTGCGGATGATAATCATCATACGTCTTATATTAACTCTGTCAAGAGCTGTGGAAGCCCTCTGGGTAGTTTTCTGCCCCCAGATAACAATTCCATCACCAGCAAACTTAACAATTGGGTTTACGCATTCGCCAGCCCCGTAAAGAGCATCTCGATCACCCTGATTTAGGGATACCTCGACATCAAAAGGACGCGTTAGTCTTCCTCTAACAAGGCCTGCTGGTGCAGACCACGTGTTTGCAATTCTGTCTGTTTCGCACATGGCTCCTATGGCAAATGCCGCAGGATCAACCCATGTATCGGCTGCGCTAAAGACATCGAATATTTTGACCCAAGGCCAGTACACAGCAGCGTAAGAACTATTCAATGCAGCAGTCCTTCCAGTGAAGACTCCGTTGGTCCAGTTAATCGCATCTTGCGCTGAGGTAAGCCCTTTCGGAGGGGACACCAAAGCCATGAAATTTTGAGAGGTTTCCGCAATGGATACGAGAGTATTCTGGAGAATTTGATCACTTATACCAGGTATACACGCCATTGAAATGTTCAAAGACTCGTCGTCTAAAGCATAGATTCCAGTCTTACTTGCTTGACTGCCAATGAAGGCACTTCTTATGGTATCATTAAAGGAACCACTATTGTCAGCCAAGTCTCCATTGGTTCCTCCATACAGTGAGGAAGTTCCGTCGATGAACTTAGCAAATCTGATAGAATCACTTACAACACCGTGGGCGCGTACCCCCACCGCTGTGTTAGAGTTAGTAACAACTAGATTGTCCGTAAGTGCAAACAATGTTTGGAATGATGTCGGAGCAGTCCAAGACTCTGCGTTTGTCTTAGGCACTTGAGGACCTAACCCATTATAAAATGAGGCTTTTATAAAATTGGACGTCGCATCTGTGGTTCCAACATTAAGGACTTGTTCTGGAAATTGGCTATCTTTAACAAAATCCATAGTATAAGATTCTTCGAAACCTCCATCATTGAAGACCTGAAAAGTCCAATCTTTCCCTATTTTTGAATTTACCTTAACTTGAAGTCCGTAGTAGTTGGTGTTGTTTCCAACTGTAATGGCGCTGTAGTTATACCCTTTGCCAGCCCACATGGATTGGACAAAATATGTTCCTCCAGGACCACCACCAGAAACAGTTCCTCCATAACCAGTAACGTGAGAGTTAGAACCAGTCAGCTCGGCACTACCGGAAACCTCTCCGGTAGTGGCAGAGACTTGTGTTAAAACCCTGCAATGTGCGTACGCGGTTGCAGTGTTAGTTGAGCCACTAGCAGCCGACACTTCCAAAGAAGCCCCTGAGCCTGCATATGTCCCAACAAACCATCCGATTGGACCACTTCCTGAAGTGGACGACACGAAAGTAAAAGGAAAATCACTAGTCTGCTTGGCAGATATAGCTTTAACTATGGATTGAGCACCCGCTTGTCTAGTGCCCACAGCAGGAGTTGAGTCAGTCCACTTATCTACCGGCAATTCATAATAAGCAGCATGATCGGCACTACGACCCTGAGTAGGGGTAACATCTGAGGAAGCATCGTTAGATATCTTAAATAAGAATTTTCCGTACTGTTGCCCTCTCCAACCTGCGCCTCCTCCGGGGCCCGCTACGGCATCTCCAGAAACAGCAACAGCGGGACACACGCCATAAGGAACTTGAGCAGAAGCGTCAATACCAGAAGTATTAATAGCACGCACAAAATACAGTGAGCTAGTCTTATTGAGGATTTCTAGAGCAGCGAGTACCCCTTGACCCCCAAGAACTCTGTCTGGACGTCCGAACTCCTCAAGGAGTTGTGTGGTACTGGTTATCAGCTTCGCTTTGTTCGGTCTTCCCCGAGAAGCAAATCCGACAATACCGGCAATGGAAGAATTTACAGACGGAGGAAACTCCGAAAAATCCTTTTCTACGATATAAACACCTGGGCTGTTGTACGTGGGCATACTTTATTATCCTACTTTTACAATTGATAGTATCTGACGGTTAGCCAGCTCTCGGACTAGATCGGTCACAAAAGACAATGGGACTGTAACATATTCTTTCGGTCGTAGGTGCTTATGAACATACCCACCAGTGCAAGAAAAAATTAATTCTTCATTTTGATTCCCTAAATTCCTTATAGTAACCATCGTAATCCTCTATGTTATTTATGCATCCAAACACCCTAGCGTGTTCTATTTTTATTAACTATCTTTGATGTCTTCCCTTATCTGATAGATAGAAGTTTGAGCCGCAGTAGCAGAAGCAGACAAATCCAAAAAAGGTTCTATAACTATATCTGCATTAAGCATCTCCAATTGTCCTGTATTAGTGTACAGATATTTTTCATTTGGCACATACGCCTCTACCTCAACCTGAATAGACCGTTTTAATACCCTATCCTGCCTATCAGAGACTACGGTTACGGAATTGTCAGCTACTTGAGTTATAAATCCTAAGATGTAACTGCTGAATTTGGTTCTGAATTCCAGAGAAGGATTAAACATAAGTTGTATCTTCTCCGTTATCTGGTTTAGATCCTCGACATACTTAGCCCAGATATTAACCATAAAAGAAAGCCTAACTGCTTTAGGAGCAATAGAGACAACCCTCGTAGCCCTTTGCTTTGTTTTATCCCATGCAGTCTCGAAAACTACATGCATATTAGTCCTTCTCCTATCTACATCATCTTCGATGTCAGAAATGCCAATGGAGATTACAGGGAGAACTAAGTTTCTATCTTCTTTTATTTTGGCAATAGCTCTCTCAGGATTCGCATAAAAAGTAGGGATATCCACAACAGCCTTATCCTCTGAGTCTATTATACTAATTGTTTGCATTTTTCGTATCAGAAATTGAGTGTACTCGCGATAAAAATCTGCTTGTGTATGCCCTTTTCCCAACTCCAATTCTTGGAGTGCCTTACGAATTTCTAGTAAAGGATTTGCCATGTTGTTAGCCTCCTATCAAACCTATTATATCTACACCCGTAACTGTGTCTCCTATTGTACCAGCGCATCCTTGCATACAAGTAGCACCAGCCATGGGATCACAATAAGCATCACTCACTTGGTATACTATTCGTCCACCTCCCATACTAGCAATTGGCGTGAGAACCTGGATGCATACTGAATCTGGTTCAGTAGGTGGAGGTGGTTTCTCTGGCTTTGCTGGAAACAAACCTCCTACACCATTACCATTTCCATTTCCTGTGGATCTCTGGGTTCTTTCCATGGCGTACACAATGATTGCATCAGGATATCTCTCTATTAGGGTTTTGAATATCTTCCCAACAAACTTCTTAGGGTAATTTTCCGTGTAAAAAGGGGACAAAATAGTTTTGGAGGTGGCTTCCATATCTACGCACACTCACATATAAGATCATGATGCCACTCCATGGCATCGAAATATGCCTGCATCTCCTCTACGGTACAGCGATTTGGGTCAAACCCCTTAAGCCAACCCTTCCCATTATCATAATCAAGCCATCCCCACTCCCCCCTTACCCAGTCTTGCGAATCGATAAATGCATCATCGGGAAGGTTTTTCCTAGGTACACAAATGCCAGTTTCACACTTGTCGTTCTTACATCTAACTTTGAAAGTTGCGTAGCAGTACATGTAAACCTCGTCGCTACCAGGAGTAGGTTCCTCGAATCTAATCTCTGTGGTCAGTATTGTAATTGTGGATCTACACTGACTTGTGCCCTCTGGTAGTCCCGGACCTTTAGACAGTCCGGTTCCAGCGAGAGCGGACTCTATTGTACCCCCAACTGAAGTCGAATCTATACTGTCTGCGTGACCCTCTATCGTAGCTACAACCTCAGAAACGTCGCGCATAACTTTAGCAGAACAAACTAGGTGAAAAACCCCATAAGCCTCAAAACTATCTTCCTGAACTTCATATACTTCATAAAATATATTCTGGAATTTAGGCTTTATAACGTCACCAGCAATTAGCTTTCTTCCAATTTGAAGTTCAATAGCCCTCTTATTGAAAGTAAATATCTGATCATTAGTGAGTTCTATTCCGAATTCAGACAGATTTTCCTCTATAGGCCTGGGATCGTAATGACCAAATGCAAGTTTAGGAGGCTTGTAGTGGGTCTTAGCCCTGTTTTCATCGTAAAGCTGGTCGTAATTCTCGTCTGCGATGTAAGAAAAGATTAACAACTCAGATCCAGAAATCTTAATAAGTTCTCCGTCAATCACATTAAACAAACCCGTATCAGGGTTTGTAGGATCGAACATGTTGAGCTTTGATTTTATGTATGCTGTGTCATCGTCCGCAAAAGATACTATAGGAGGGGTCGGTGGGTTAAATAAATCCTGGACTCTTCCTTTTGCATCGTATTCACGGGTAAAATCAGACATCAATATAATGTAAATGCAGGAGGCTCTTCAATTTCCGATAGAAGTTCCTCAACAAGCTCCTGCTTTTCCTGGGTTCCTTGCTGAGATAGGAAGTCTCCATTCAATTTTGCTCCACCTCCTGGAGAGGGGAGAACATCATACTTACCTCGAATTCCACCGAGTATAACTTTTGCACATGCCGTGGCGTACCGATTGAGCCACCCTACAAAATATGGGTGCAAGCTATTCGAATCCAAAGCTCTAAATTCTACTATAACTGCTTCATTAGTTTGTGGGCTCGGGAAAAGCATCAAGTATTCATTGTTTACCACTTGATAGGACCCGTCACGCCCCAAAATCTTTCTCAACTGTTCCAAGTGCATAATTTGAACTAAGAAATCACTAATTGAAAAATCAGTGAACAAGAAATTATCTTGGAAATATTTAATAAAGAAATCAAATTCCAAAGTTCCTTCAGCAAGGTTCAAACCTAACAAGCTCTTTTTGTAAACAACATATTGTATGTTGTTCATTACAAACTGAGGCAAAATATACGTGTTATAGTTTGCTATCGTATTGAACTCCATGAATTGTATACACCACGATGGAGCATGGTAATCTAATTTGGAGATGGCTTCATCAATTGCCAGATATATCTGATAATCCGTTAACTCTACTCGGATGACTGGAGAACCCAACCGAGCTAGAACGTTGTCTTTGATAATGCCATAGAAATTATTAAACTCAATCGTATCAACGAATCTCCTACGATTTAGGGTTTCGTAGTTTACTTCCCCTACAGGTTCCACTCCAGTAACGGATATACTGTTGCCTTTTCTTACAGCAAACGTATTTCCGTAAGAAGTCTGTGGTACGGTGGGTACTTTCGCTCCTGCAGGCATTTTCTTATCTTATGTCAGTTTTAGAAGTAATTTTAGAGGTCTTCTCAGTGTTAGTAGGAACTGGTTCTTTCTTGGCTTTAGGTTTAGCTCCCACTTGTTTAGGTTTTCCGGAGAGCACTGGACTAAGAATTCCCGCGCTGGCAGAATCAGGCAGCTCAACGATTTCTCCCGGAGAAACATTGATAACCGATACAGGCCCTTGAATCATTACATTGTGAGATAAATTGTTTTTATACTTCATGGTAGGTATCCTACATTTATATACGAGAGAAGGAGGCCCGATGGACCTCCTTCTTTCATATTAAATATTACTAAGACTGGTTTAAGAGCCCAATCCCATATTATCCGAAGCGGTAGCCAAGGTATCACTAATTCTAGCGAAGGGTTGCAGCAAGTAATTCGAAGAAGCGCCAATAATTCTAATGACTCTATACCAACGCGCATCTGGAGTGATGGAAGCTTTTCCGTACCGAGTAAGCAAGCCTTTTCTCGGTTGGAAATCATCCGGATTCACCACAGTTGGGAGCATTTGAATAGGAATGTATGGAGCGTAAACGAATCCACTTTCCATCGGACTCGTACCCTTGTATCCTACAAGAATCTCGTCCTCAGGCCATAGCGGATCGACATAAACGTCATATGCGCCATTCCAACGTCCTTTGTAAACGATGTTAGCGCCAAGCTGACCAGCCTCAGCAGGATTCATACCTCCTTCCAGCTTAGCAGCAGATTGAAGCATTGCAGCTACGAGAGGAGAGGTAATAATGAAGTTACCAGCACCACGGTAAGTGGTACGATAAATATCCTGAGAAGCGAAGTTAACAACAGCCAGCAAGTTCGAATATGCCTCACCAACGTGACGAGGGGCAAGGTTCATACTCGTCGCTGTCAGATCAACAAAATAAACGTTCTTGTTGGTTCCTGCGGTTTTAGTCCCTAAACCAGTGGCCTGGTCGTAAACCCATTTAGTAGCAGCAGTATTGCCATCTTGATTGCCTTGTGTAGCAGGGAACAGATTGGGATTACCCAAGTCCAATCCTCCACGACTGAAACCGGTAGCGATACCACCAGAAACATCATAAGCGATCATTCGTAGATCTTCCAAAATCTCACGGTCAATTTCAAGTGCAACTTCCTTGCCTAGCAAGTCAGTAAGTTCACGTTCCAAATCTAAGTTGTGATAAGCTTTCAAATCTTGTGCAGCTTCGATAGTCCACAGAGCGCGGAACTTTCTAGTCTGAGCTATAACAGCCTGTTGTTCAATGTGGAAGTTAATCTCAGGGATTGGCGCTTGACCAAGTCCACCCATAATTTCGCCACCTGACGTGGAGAAACCACCAAGAACACCACTTGGGAAGGTCGCAATGCCTTCACCAACAGTTCCGGTCAAGTTAGACGAGAATGCAAGAGAGTCTTCTTGTCTGCGATCCGCACCAGGCGAAGTACCAGGCTTACCGCCACCAGAGGCAGTCCACTGCCAGCCGATATCTGCAGAAGCGTCAGGGTTCATCATACCACCACTAGCATCTCCGAAGAGGGCGCCAGCAGTTTGACCTCGATAGGTCAGGAGGTATTTACCATATACGGATTGAGTCGTATTGGGGGTAGCCCCAACACCATGTCTCTGCACGCGGTCGTAACCAAGATAGAAGATCTGGGAAACCGGACCTTGCATGGGCTGAACGCCAACAACTCGGTTAGCAATCAGTTCAGGAAAAACTCTACGAACAAGAGGAAAGGCAAACTTTTGAAAGGTACCCAACTGACCAACTGTAGTAGTTTCTTCCAGCATACCAGACTTAGACTGTTCAGCGAGAACATGTCGAGCTTGGTTTTCAAGAAGAACCGCAGTGGATTCTCTGGTGTAAGCATCTTCGATACCTTCTAAAATTGGCGCCCACTTGTCACATAGAGCTTGGGAAGTGTTTTCATTAATCATATTTCTTTACTCTTTAATTTTTGTTTTTTTGGGCTAGACGGATTACGTCTTCAGTGAGGAACATATTTGCCTCCGCCTCCGCATTCATGTAGGAGGGTTTGGTGTCCTCGTTCGTAAGAACGAGGGCGGACTCAGACGACTTGAAAGGTTCTTTGGTAACTTCAGAAAGGTCTTCAAGACTTTCCCTTAGGGACACAACCGCTCCTTCAAGCGTTGAATTCTCGGTAACTGTGTGAGATAGCTGTTCGTTGAGGCGTTCAACAGTTTCTTGAAGAGAAGCAACTTCCTCTTTGTAAGCCGAAATTGCGGATTCAGAATCCTTAGATTCCATATCCTCAGCAATGACAGACTTAAGAGACTCATAAACTTTAACAGCGCGGAAAGTGTCATCACTATCCTCTAGCTCTTGCATCGCTACTTCTTTGAATTCATCAATTCTCATACGAAGATAGCTGCTCACTTTCGCCGCTAAGGTCTTTACTTCTGTTTCAACTCTTTCGTTAACAATACCTTCAACAAGCTGTTGTATTTCTTCCATACCAGAATCAGAGATCCCGTCAGGAAGATGCTCTACAATGTCATTGACTGTTTTTACCATAATATAATATCCTTATCTCTAGTATCTACGAGTGCTTATCGCAGAATATAGAAAATTTTTATTTTTTGTGAAGAAGAGTTTCTAAAGTTTTCAAATAAATTTTCTCAGCTCTAATATTATCAATCTCTTCTCTTGCTTTAATCTGGGTCTCGGAGATGACTTTATCTTCCGAAACTAACCCAGGGAAAGCTCCTTGACAGGATGGATCTGATACCATATCCCATGTAATGAGCTTTAAATTTTCGTTTACGTTGTAGCAGTCCTTATCAGCATCATAAGTAAGACCACCTACAGCTCGAGAGGAAATTCCAATTTTGACGCCAGCACGAAGAAGTTCTTGCAAGACTTTACCAGAAGGAGTGTTCAAAATCTCCGCCTCACCAATAATCTTATTCCCTTCCATGTGTAGACCAGTAACAAGATGGGAAGCGTTAGTGAGATGAACAACTTCGTCTTTAGGGTGGTCAAGTTCCCCAACAAGACGTCTTTCAGCTAGAAGAGGTTGTAACTTACTAACTTCTCTCTCCAGAAGAGTTTTGGCATAAATTCGGCGGTTTCCATTCTTCTTTTCAGCTTCCTGAAAAAGACCACGAACTATCATGCCCTGGGAGCCTTTCGCTTCCGATAAAATCTGAAGCTCACCAAAAGAATATACGTCTCGGAGTAATTGGCTCATTATTTCGTAAATGCTTTATGAATAAAATTAGAAGTAATATTTCGCTTCTTCTTTTTGAGTGGGTTGTCTGGATCCTCGGCAGGTTTGTTGCCAAAAGGACCAACTCCAAGGGCACCAACAGTAGTCATCTCCCCGAGGCCTGCAAAAGGTTTTCTGTTGTCTTCAGTGGTTTCGGGTTTTTTGCCTGTTTGTCCAATCAACCTAGCCAGTTTCGCAATGTCTCCCTGATTAGTGATGGCTTGTCCCATAGCCGCTTGAGGGGACCACGTATTTCTCTCGCGATTAAAAACCTTTTTAACTAGAGCCTGAGTTTCTTTATTAGTTTCTTTCTTTTTAGACTCTGTGGCAATCTCGAATTCAAATTTCTTACCTTTTAGAGGCTTGAATGTAACCTCTCCCGGTTTTTCTAGATCCTTCTTAACTTTCTTCTCTGTTATTGTAACAGATTCTGCAATTAGACTGGCTCTCTGAGCATCTGTCAGGGTGGGTAGATCTCCATCATATCTCTTACCAACAGAGTGAACAGCCTCAACAGGAGCTTCGGCTAGTGGAACAGCATCAGTCATGCCCATGGAGGCCATGATATCATCCGCCATTTCCATAACCGTTTTCTTGCTCATGCTTCCTGCGGATACTCTAACGCGATGAATACATCGCCACTATTTTCGTCTTCAAAGACGTCACCAAGATTAAAGGTCTCTTCATCAAATTCCACAGCTTCGAGAAGTGCAGTACTATTCTCATCCAGAGATGTAATGTCTTCATCAGAGAGGGGGAACGCGGGAATATAAGGGACATTGTCAATAACCTCTACCTCTTCAGATAGAGCAAAAAGAATTCCGTTACTTTCGTACACAAAAGTATTCTCAGCTTCCTCGCTTTCACTGACAACTTCTTGTTCTTCGGGAGCCTCTTTCTCAACTGTTTCGTAACCGTAAGATTCCATGATGGTGTTAGCGTCATCATCAGAAACAAAGTTATAATCTACAAATTTCATAATTTATTTTTTTCCTATTTGTGAGGAGGAGAACCCCTCTAGCTTATTTAGTGCACTGCTATCTTATCTTATTCTTCTTTTTTAATGATTTCAAGACAGATTCCAGTTCATTCAATCTCTCATCTTGGGCAATATCTCTAGCTTCGATATCTTTTTGAGAAACCGTGTTGTGGATGTTGGCAAACTTCTTAACCCATCCACGACCTTTCTTGGAGAACAATGGGACGAATACAAAGATTAACAAGTACATCCACCCCAGATCCCAGACTAATCCCTTGGTTTCGTGGATAGTTGAAGCTACTGTACCCGGAGCTGGTATTCCAGCTTGAGCTGCTGCAAGAGCAACACTGGGATTAACACTCTCATTAGGGAATGCCATTTGTGCGGCTACAACTCCACCGGCTGCTCCTGCGGCTGCTCCGCCGGGTCCGGCTAAAGCGCTTCCTAGAGCACCTCCAGTTGCTCCACCTGCTATAGGCATAAGCGTAGAGCAAGATGTTAATAACAGTATTGAAAGGAGGTATTTCATATTCTAAACAAGGATAGGTTTCTCATATACTAATGCAGTTGGGAGTAGTGAAAATTCGGGGTTTTCTCCAGCGCCGGTCCCACCGCCGTCGGTCCTCCTAGCAGTTATATGAACAACTAAAGTTCCCGTAGCATCATACATACTATCAACAATTTCTACAAAAATGGTGTTCGGGGTTATTGTTCCCAAGCCTCCTGGAC
>Ga0208316_1000451_pt1 | contig 35977 bp, 25 predicted proteins | sample MalvireepMed_231_FD_184240 | JGI IMG/M metagenome (GOLD analysis project Ga0208316, IMG submission 184240) | Marine viral communities from the Global Malaspina Expedition - Malaspina viral metaG DeepMed_231 (SPAdes) (version 2) | ecosystem: Environmental > Aquatic > Marine > Oceanic | place... | reverse complement strand
GCAGTGTCACCAGGGCGTTGGGCGTGCCGGCCCGCGGATACCGCTGTTCTGACACCGAAACGGCATCGGCAGAAATGCCGAAGCGATCCACCACCATCACCGGGCTTTCATCAACGCGTGCCACCGCAATGCGGCTGTCATCGGGCGACCACCAGTAACCGGTGTAGCGTTGCATCTCCTCCTGGGCAACAAACTCGGCCATGCCCCAGCTGATGACACCGCCGCCTTCGGTCGTCAGGGCACGCTCTTCCCCGGTAGAGAGATCATATACCCATAGATTCTGGTCGCGGATAAAGGAGACGAAGCCGCCGTCTGGGCTGACCTTGGCGTCGGTTTCAAACGCCTCTGTTTCTGTCAGGCGGCGGGTCTGCGCGCTTTCCACATTGACGTAGAACACATCACCGTCCAGAGGCACCAGGACTGCTGCGCCGGTTTCGTCCCATTGATAGGTCACCACCCCGGAGGACGTGATGCGCGATCGCTCGCGGAACTGAATTTCAGCCTCCGTCAGCTCGCGCTCTTCGGGTGCCAGCTGGCGCGCATCGACCAGCACATAAGCCTCGCCAGTGGCAACATCCATAGCCCACAGATCCTGCACCGTGCGGTCATCGTCTTTTGCGCGCAGAAAGCTGATGCGACTGCCGTCGGGTGAGAACCGCACATTGCGGGCAGTCGGGCCGGTCAGATCTGGCGAGCCGTAGAGTCGCTCAATGGTCAGTTGTTCACCGGGCCCGTCAGTAACCGGTGTGGCTGCCCGCTCGCAGGCGACAAGAATAAAGGGCAAGACAACAATCAACGCGCCACGCATGAAAACCTCGGGGTATCAATATGTTAGATGGGGACAACCACATCCCCGCCATGGACTCACTTCCCGGCATTGTCGGACGTCACCAGCGACAGCCGGTAAACATCATGCCGCCGGTCTTTCATGGTGTGAACACTGCCATGCGTATGCAGTTCTTTTAACGCATCCAGGTCAACATCAACGATCAGCAACATTTCAGAGTTGGGTGTCGCTTCCGCCTTGATACCGGTGGTTGGAAAGGCGAAATCCGACGGCGTGAACAAGGCGGACTGGGCATACTGAATATCCATGTTATTAACCCGCGCCAGATTGCCAACGGCCCCTGCAATAGCGACATAACATTCATTTTCGATAGCGCGCGCCATGGCACAATGCCGCACGCGGGTATAACCATTTTGAGTGTCGGTCAGAAATGGCACAAACAAAATATTCATTCCCTGATCGGATAGCAACCGGGCATATTCCGGAAACTCAACATCGTAACAGATCATAATGCCTATTTTACCGCAATCGGTATCAAACACTTTGACCTGATTGCCGCCCGACATCGCCCAGTTTCTTCGCTCTGCCGGCGTCACATGTACTTTGTCATATCTTTCCCAGCTTCCATCACGTCGACACAGAAAGCCACTGTTATACAGCTTTCCTTTTACGAGGTATGGCATACTGCCGGTGATAATATTGATGTTGTAGGTGATCGCGAAATCGATAAATTTATCGCGGATACTTTCGGTGTACTTGGCCAGCTCGCGAATGCTCTGGGTGACGCTCAAGTGGTTGTATTGTGCCATGAGCGGAGCTGCAAACAGCTCTGGGAACAAGACAAAATCACTGCCGTAGTCCGAAACCGCATCAACAAAAAACTCCATCTGGTCAAACAGGTTGTCAATGCCTGCCATACTGCGCATTTGCCACTGCACCAGACCCATACGAACCTGGGATTTTGGGGCATTGATCAACTTAACCGATTTGGTATAAAAAATATTTGACCATTCAAGCAACGTGGCATAATCCTGAGACTCGACATCGCCCGGAATATACCCTTTAAGCAATTTGCGAACGTGAAACCCGTTGGCCAGCTGAAAGCTCAGTACCGGGTCGTACAGTTCTTTGTTTGTTACTTTTTCAATGTACTTTTTCGCACTCAGCTTATCAGCATACTTGCCATAGTTTGGCATCCTGCCACCGGCCATAATGGCTCGCAAATTCAGATTTTCACACAACTCCTTGCGGGCATCGTAAAGTCGTCTTGCCAGCCTCAAACCCCTGAAGTCTGGATGGATGAAGACCTCGATCCCATACAGCACATCGCCATCAGGGTCGTGATTGCGAAAAGAAAAGTCAGTTACGATTTCATCGTAAGTATGGTCATCGCCAAATTTCGCATAGTCGATTATTAATGAGAAGGCACAACCTACTACTTTGTTATCAACACAAACACAAATTTGCCCCTCGGGAAATCGCGTCAACAAGGTATTAACAACCTCTTCAGTCCAGGTCAGCAGTGGGCCAACGTCATAGACTTGCTCGGACGCTTCTCGCAGCGCCCTCATATCATCAATAGTCAGATGGCGAATCTCGACATGATTGGCTTCCATAACTTCTCCAGAATAGACTGTGGGCGAGACAGCATACGCTATTGCCTGTTGCAACGGTACATGGAATCATACGACTCAATAACCTTGGCCATCGACAGACAATAACCATGAACGAAATCATCGACGCCCTGAAGAAGTTCCGCGACGAGCGCGACTGGCAACAGTTTCACAACCCCAAAGATCTGTCTCTGGCACTGAGCATTGAAGCCGCCGAACTGCTGGAGGCCTTTCTGTGGAAACAGCCAGAAGATGCCGATCCGGAAAAGATCAAGGAAGAGCTGGCCGATGTGTTCTCCTTTGCCTTCCTGCTGGCCGATGCCTGCGATCTGGATGTCAAAGACATTGTGCTGGCAAAAATCAAACAGAACGAAGAAAAGTACCCGGTCAGCAAGGCCAAGGGTACCGCCAGGAAATACAATGAATTATGAGCGACGCTCACCCGCTTGAGATCAGCGGTCAGTAGCCAATGTTAAGCGGCGCGCTCTTTCCTGCGCTCTGAAGCGCTGCACTTAACATCGTGCGCGGCGTCATCAGCACATGACCGGTCTAGTCGAATACCTCGGCAGGGAGCATGCCGTTGGGTTTGCCGTCGGTGAAGAATAGTTCGAGGGATTGAGGTATGGTCGAATTCATTTGATACGCGCCCCCCACTAAATATCCAAATAGTCAAAACGCCCAAGCCTCAGCAGATTTTCTCTGGCTTTCTCAGCGTTGGCTCTTACCTCTGAATCACCAGAGTTCAACCCGACCTTCAGGATTGGTTTGGCTTCATCAATTGAAATATACAACTGAGTTCCTTGATCCATCCTGTCAGTTATCTTGGCAAAACATTCGACAACAAGTGGAGTATCAGCATCGAGCAGATCTTTCAAATATCTGATTTGTAAAGATAATGAAAACTCCTTCATCCCACCGAGGTCCAAAATCTTTGAGAATGATTGCAATCGCCACTCTGGTGTAAAGCACTCAGCCTGCAGCCAAAACGTAAACTCCTGCAGTTCCTGTGTTTCACCCACATCAAGACGCCACTCAAAATATTCATGCGCACGATCAATTAGACCGCTGTCGATATCCTTGCCGCTATTGCTAAAGGATCGCCCCACATGATCAAACAACTGCCCCCAGCGTTTCGACTCACCAGCAGTACCATCGTAAAAACGCTGCAGCAAGCTTGAGTCGCCTTTTAGTGGGTACAGACCCCAAAGATACAGAGAAAATAGGAACTGCCCCAATCTATCAACAACATGATCACCGCTTTTATCATCCGCGCCTAAGAGCTCCAAGTTATTTACCGCAAATACAAAGTCCTGCTGAAGGATTTCATAGATTTTTTTGTACGGTCGGCCGTACTTGATATGACTGCCAAAGGTTTTGCTCCAGATAGCCGGGGTATTCCGGGGAAATATGACTTCACGGTGTTGTAGCGCCCACACCTGAACCAACCGAAACAGATTGCTGAAATGCATGCCTAATAACGTGAGTTCTGGTATGGATAGGGGGACTGATGTACCTGACACAACTCGAGCATTTAGAATTCTTGTTAGCTCAGGCAGGTCATCATTCAAGGTCTGACGGCGCACCCAGAAACCAAAATTGATAAGTGACTCAAGAGCACGACTTCTAGTATTGTTGATAGCCTCGATAACCGGATCATCGCGACTGAGAAGCACCGGCTTACCACAATCCAGACGCCAGTCAAATTGAGTACAAACTGTCTCCAACAGCGAGGCCAGGGGGTTCCTGATTGAGACGGGTGCGTCGACTTCAGTACTCACCAAGACATCAATTATATCGACCACTGCTCTGCGTGAGCTGCCCCAGTCAGGGCGGTCGCTTGATTCGTCTTCTGGGACAGGCTGTCCTTCAATATGCGGTGTGTCCGGATGGGATAACACCCACGCACAAAACTCAAGCCACTGATCAACCTGTCCGAAATTCTTGTCCTTTAGTAATTCCAGTATGGTCTTGAGCATGGCCGCGACATATACTGGACGGGCGATTTTGTATCGGCTAGCAATCCAGAACGAAAGCCGTTTGCTATCCGGCACTATCTTGTCTTTGAACAGCGATTGAAAGGCGGAAGCCAACGCAGAAATATTGATCTCAATGAGCCAGTTTTCCTTGTCGTGATGCTCGTTGTCCCAGTCATTCAGATACGTTAACAGCTCCTCGTCAGAGAGGGATTCAAGATCTTCTACCGACTTTGGACTGCGATAGCTGACTGTGCCACCCTCCCCAATGCTGTACGGACAGTAACTATCATCACTGATTTCTGCGTCCTGCGCTTCTTTTTGAAGCTCGTCAAAATATTGCTTAACCTCACCGCGAAGTAGCTTGGCGAAAGGCCATAGTTGCCGGCGATGAAATTGGCGTTGCTGCCGCACAAACAGATCGTCGCTAAACCGCTCCGCCATCCACTCGCGAAAACTCTCTTTTGGGGGCCCAGTCAGAATGGCATCAAAAATCTGTTTCTGCTCGTTGTCGTCAAGTAATCGCCCGCCAAAGTGTTCACTTGCCTTGCGGATCATCAATTGGAATTCATAGTGGTGCTCCCCCTTACCGTAGTCATCATGATCAAAAATTTCCTCACGAATCCATGGTAGTGTCTGTTCATTGGGGTGTAATGCATACAGGTGTTGCCGCAGCCGCTTGAACAGCTTCCAACGCTGAGACCTTAGAATCTCGTCAAGGGCATCAATCGATTGCGGGTCTTGCTCGTATACCTGCTCGCAAGCATACGTCATTGTCTGCACCAGCGATGCCTTCACATCTAGATAGTCACGGTCCGACTCATCCAGCTTTATGCACCAAATTTCAGAACCGTCATCACCGGAGCTATTCTCAACACTTTCCTTATGATTAGTCAGTCCGATGGTTGTAGACACAGCCTCAATCAGGAAGCAAGAAACCTGATAAGGATCTTGCTCCGCCAAAAGACGAACACCTTTATCCAAGATTTCTCTATACGCATTCTCTTCAAAAATGGGTATTGGCTTTTTCAAGCTACCACGTGAATCGTGCTTTCTTTTTCCAGTAATTATATTTTTTCTTGACGCAGGAGAAGTCCGAAACGGAACAATTTTTTTCGCTATTTCTATAGCCTGTGAAATATTCCCTTGGCTCACCCAATACTGAAGTAACACCGAAAATCGGTCAGCAAAAAATGAATTTTCAAGATCAACATATTCGATCATCTTTGGAAGCAACTTTGCCGACTGTTGCTTATTGAGTTTTAGTGCTGCCGTCAGGATATCATCATAAACTCGAGGGTTATCCGCCTTGGGCATCGACAAAATGATATCGACAACTTGATCCGGCACATCCTCGGCTACCGCCACCAAATAGCTCAACTCAGGCCAATGTGGATACTGCACATATCCGTCAGGTAAGTGCTTTACTCCAGGAGGACTGCTAAAGTAACCCCGGTCTCGTAGTGGTTCAACCCACTGCGGGTTTTTTAGCCTGGAGAAGAAGTACTGTCTATCCGTCTCTTTTTTAACAGAAGCCAGTACTCTCTCTATCATGTCATTGGTTGGTGGCGTCCAGGATTTCATTTAAGTCCTTCAATCGATCATATTGGCTGCTAGCAGCTATGTAGAGATAACCATCCAAACAATTAAAATGCCTCACCAAATCATTATCAATTTCTGCGCGGAAGGGGGATTCTCGAAGATGTGCATGACCAAGAAACCAAGTTTTGGCCGCCTTCCATTCCATAAGTAAATTCCCCGGGATCTTGTCTCTGTCTGAGTAAGAGAGAAATGTACTGAAAAATACTCCATCAGCCTCTGAGCTTCGCATACGACCAGACTTATGCTCGTCAATGAGGGCAGAAATTTGTCGACATATCTTGGTTGGTATCAGGTGCCCTCTATCGACTGAATCAGGCGAGAGCTCACTACCAAACCTCCACTCTTCACGCCAGTCATTCTGCAGCTTGTCTAGGTGCTGCTGGTATTGAACGCGGTCCGATTTAATACCAGCAACAGTGGATGCAAGACGGTTCATCAAGTCGCGCCCAGTATGAGCAACAAACGAGACGTAGCCTGGTGATCTCTGTTTTATTAGGGTAAGACTCCCCTTATATGCCTCGGCAAAAACTGGAAGGCCGAGATCAGCATACAGCCAATCGTAGACTCGTTGTTGATTCTTGTTTAACTCCACCGACTCAATCATTCTTTAAGCCAACCACTGCGGCTGAATATTTTGACTTGATAAATTCGAACATAGGACGGAATACTTCAAAGCAGGCTGCGTTCAAGGTAGGCACGACCTCCTTGGCGAACCTTACCTTGTGATTATCACCTTTGAATCTAATTAAACCGCTCCTTGCATCAGTTTTAAACCAATGAGCCAATCCTTCAGCTTCCCAAAAAACATGTTCGACGCAAAAATGCGGTTTTGGTATTACTTTCTCAGCAGGATTGCTTTCATCCCAAACTTGCCGCTTTAAGTCATTATCGGGGACAGGAAGCAGGAAGGTGTGCGCATTCTTTCCTTCAAGTTTTCGGCAAAGTCCAAGGCTGATATCAGTCACTTGAAACTCCCCTCCCAAATCGCGCCAGTCGTTGTAAGCATCATCGAAGTCAAACAACGCAAAGAACTGTTTATCGGGATATGTAGAAAAAATATCATTTCGCGCAAGCAAAGTTCGGATAAAACCCCGATCAAAGGCGTCCTGAACCAAAATTGAAATATCCTCTCCTGGGTACAGTTTTCGATAAGCGGTGTTCAATATGCTGACATCGGAGGTACCTTCAACAAACAAAATGGGTCTCAATGAAGATCGAATAACGTTGTCGATGAGGAGCTTGCTTTCGTCTTCAGAGTATTGGATGTAGCTGTCAGAGAGCTCATAGATCACATCTTTCTTGGACTTTTTAAAACAAGCAACAGCTGAATTTTCAATTTTGAATAGACTAATCTGCTGGTCTCCTAGGCTGCACAGTGTTGCCGCGCTGTGGCTGGTCATCAGCACATGGTTGTTCTTGGCAGCAGTGTCGGTGATTTCGAATATCTGTTTTAGGAAGTCAAATTGCCATTCCGGGTGGAGGAAGGAGTCGGGCTCATCGAGAAGGGTGATGCAGTTGCGGTCCTTAAATAGCTCTACGATGGAGTAGATATACACCGACTGGAACTGACCGTCACTGAATTGGGCGATCGTGGCGTCGACTTCGCCGGTCAGTTTCAAGGGTATGGTGATCTCGGCCAGCATCCCCAGGGTCTTAAGGTTGTCGAACTGGCGGAACAGCTCCTGGGGGCTGAAGTCGAAGAACTCCTGGCGAATTTTGGCGATCTCGAAATAGAGGATGTAGCGATCGGGATCTGCGAAATACCCCTCGGATCTCACCGGGCTGCCGGTGGCGGTATTGATGCAGCCATGGAGCCGGTCGAGAAAGGTTTTGGTGATCCCCTCCGGTTTCCAGTAGCGGTCAGTTTCATCGTTAAATTCGATATCAAAACGGGAATCCGCAGCGTAGGAGGGGCGTTCCAGCACCACCTTCGCTTCTGAGGCCACGGTTTCAATACCGAGCTTCTGGCAGACAAATTGCCGGGCCTTGCAGGTGTCGGGTTGCATTAGGAGCACAGCAAGTAGCAGTTCCTTGTAGTTCGGGCCAATGCCGATAAAATAGCGCGCTTCGTCAAAATCGGCGCGTTTGATGCGTTTGCGGAAGGCCTTTTCATATTGCTCGACCAGCTTTGTAACCGTGTCGTTGTGGCCGGAGTAGTAGATCACCACATTATTCGGCAACGGCGTCTTACCGATGGTTTTTCGCTCCTTGCCATCTATGGTCAGCGTTCCGGAGTTCCAGCTGATTTCAGTCGTCTTGCCGTCGATCTCAAAGCCGATGCGATAACTAAAATCACAAGTAGCTCTGTCGCGATCGAACTCGACGAGATGGTGGAAGATCTCGATGATTGCCTCAAACAGGTTGGATTTACCGCTGCCGTTCTTTCCCACAAAAACATCAATAAAACTGCTACCGTCTAAGCTCAGCGAAAAATCCCGAAGATTTTTGTACTGACTGATATAGAGTGATGCTAGGCGCATGACCTCTCCCCATCCTGAGTCAGCAGAGCCCTAAGCAGCGCAGACTTACTGTCTTTAGTCGCTTCTATCTGCTGGTCGAGTGTGTCGCACAAAGTCATCAACTGGTTAATGCAAGCTACAATTCGGCCTTGCTCAGCACTAGGCGGAAGTGGGAAGAGATAGTTTCTAAGAAAACCCAAAGACACAAAGCTCTGAACTGCGCCTGAGGAAGTCGCTTTCATATTTTCTTGAGCATGAACAAGGTAATAATGTAGATATCGGTTGTTGGGTTTTCCATTCATGAAAAACTTGAACAGAGCGACGTTCTTTATTGAGAATTCGATATCAGAATCGACAATCAGTGGGTTGCCGATACTACCGATCATTGCAAAAAGAATATCTCCTTTATCGACCTTAGAGCGTTCAGCAATCTTTTTGTGATCCTCTTCGGAAATATATTTAACATCCTCTAAGCTGAGTTTCCCCGTGTAGATATTTTTGCTGGTAACTAGTGGAAAACCAACATCCACGTATTTTGGTGTGTCATGTGTGCCGTCGCGTACATCAAGAGCATCGTTTAACCGCACCCACTCCCACCCCTTCGGCACTTCATAAGGCACCTCCTCCAGTTTGATGGTCGGCAACGGCTTAGGATTTTTGATTTTGCCTGCCTTTACCAGCCGCTGCTTTTCGGCTTCGATCTCTTTTAACAGCTGGCTTGCTGGCGGATCATTCGGATCCTGGTGAACAAGTCGGCCCATAACGGCGAGTTGTAGGATGGCCTTGCGCAGTTCGGCGACGTTTTCCTTGACGGAGTACAGTTCACTAAAATGTTGTTGGATAAAGTTCCAGGCTGAGCCATTCTGGGTTTCAAGTAATTTTTTTATGGCAGCGGCGTGGACGGCAAGCCGTTGTTCATCTCGGGCTTTGCGGAGTTTTTCCAGTTCGTCGCAGCGGGCCATTAGTTGGTCGACAGTCGAGACAATGCGAGCCTGTTCTTGAGAAGGAGGCAGTGGGATTAGCAGTTTCCTTATAGATTCAGAGTTTAAGGTACGCCCTTTAATAGCTCCCTTGGTGTTGCCAGAGTTTGCAATTTCATAAAGTATCCAAAACAGATACATTTTTAGCCGCCCATCCAGGCGAAAAAATGAAATGATAGCTTCGTTATGATACGTATCAATATTAGTAATAGCAGTTTTACCAATAGATAGTTTAAAACTCATTAACAAAGAGCCAGCCGGCACTGGATCATGTTTCAACACATTTGATATAGCAGTTTTAGAGACTCTTTTGCTCGTTTTTTGTAAATAACCTCGTGTCGGCATATCGGCAATTGAAGCCCAGGGGACACCTCCATTTTCGGTCCAGTAAATAGGATCTTTTGAGGCTGGAGTTTTCCCCAATTTATAGACTGCAAGAGCACCCAATCTCACCCACTGCCATCCTTGCGGCAGCTCATAAGGGACTTCCTCTGGTTTAATCGGAGGTAACTGCTTCGGCGCTTTGATTTTCCCTGATTTTACCAATTGCTGCCTTTCAGCCCCGATTTTCTTCAGCAACTCCGACGCGGGCTGATCATTCGGGTCCTGTTCCACCAGTTTCCCCTGCATGGCTAACGCAAGAATCAATTCGCGTAACTTGGCTATACCGTCGGGAGCAGAAAAGGCCGTGTCGAAGTGCCGCTCCAGTAATTTTCGAGCGACGTCGTTCATTCCTTTCTTCCAAGGCATGCCATCAGTTCACTTTTTAAAGCCTGCTGGGCAGCTTCAAGCTGCTTCACAATTTCCAGGTACTCCACCATTAACTCTTCCGGTTCTAAATAAGTCTGTTCCACTTCGTGTGGGTTCTGACAATCCAGATTATAGTTGCGCGCAGCCAAATCGGCGGCCGACAGCTTCCAGGAGTGCTCGGTTGTTTTACGGCCCTTTCGTGACGGACCGCCCCACCACTTTTTCTCCAAATCGAACTCGGCGATGGTCAGTGGTTTGGAGCGGGAATAGGATTTATAACCTTCCGGATACGGGTGCTCGAAGAACCAGACATCTTTGGTAGGCCCCCCCTTTTCAAAGAACAGGATATTAGTCGCAATGCTGGTGTAGGGGCTGAATACGCCTTTGGGCAGACGCACGATGGTGTGCAGGTTGAACTCTTCCAGCAACTCGCGTTTGAGTGTGGTTTTTACACCTTCACCAAACAGAAAGCCGTCCGGCAATACCACCGCTGCTCGGCCTTTGTCATGCTTGAGCAGGTGCATGATCAGCGCCATAAACAAATCGGCCGTTTCCCGTGTCTGGTACTTCTTCAGGAAATTTTTCTCAATGCCATCTTCTTCCATGCCACCGAATGGCGGGTTAGTAATGATTACATCCACACGATCTTTGGGTCCATAGTCTTTGAGTGGGCGCGCAAGCGTGTTGTCATGCACGATATTGCTCGGCACCTCAATACCGTGCAGCATCATGTTGGTGATGGCGAGCATGTGCGGCAAAGGCTTTTTCTCTACCCCGTGGATGCTCTCCTGCATACGTTTGTGGTCATCCGGCGTCTTCACCTGCTTCTTCAAATGCTCAATCGTGCAGGTCAGAAAGCCACCCGTCCCACATGCTGGATCAAGTACTTTTTCACCCAACTTGGGATCTAGAATATCCACCATAAACTGCGTGACGGCGCGCGGTGTGTAGTACTCGCCAGCATTACCGGCGGACTGCAGATCGGCCAGAATTTTTTCATAGATGTCGTTAAACAGGTGGCGATCGCTTGACGAGTTAAAATCCACGTCGTCTTCAATGGTGTTGATCACCTGACGCAGCAATGTACCTGACTTCATATAGTTGTAGGCATCCTCAAATACCGAGCCCACAACACGACCATGCGGCGGCACTCCGGCTTTGGTTGCCAGACTTTTCAGTGAGGGGAACAAATCGTTGTTGACGAAATCAATCAATTCCTCGCCGGTAATGCCCTCGGCATCTTTGGCCCAGTTGCTCCAGCGAAATCGGCTCTGCAGCGGAGATTTGTAACCGTCAACGGTAATTTCCCATTCCTGTTCTTTGTCGTCGAAAATTTTCAGAAACAGTAACCAGCAGATCTGACTGATGCGCTGCGCGTCGCCGTCAACACCGACATCTTTGCGCATGATGTCCTGAATGGATTTAATAAGAGTACCAAGTGACATGCATTATTCCTGCTTTGATTCGTAAATAGCCTGTTCCAGTTCGTGAACAGCGAGTTGATATTGTGTCTTGCCGCCGAATGCGCGCAGCAGCTCAACGGGCGTACCCAGTTGGCTGAACGGTGCGATCGTGAGCACCTGCGGCTCTTCAATGGCGGCAATGCCTTCGTCGGCGTATTTGTCGAGCAGCGCCTGCAGGACTAGCTGAGCCTTCTCGCTGTATTTGCTGAAATAATTGCGTTTTTTGACCTGATCTGCGCGCTCCTTGCGGGTCAGCGGCGGTTGATCCCAGGCAACATGACATAACAGATCAAATGAACCTAACGTTTTGCCGGATTGTTTGGCGACTTCTTCGGCCAGCGCATCAAAAAACACGCCCTGCTCTGCCAGCTCGTTGATGATCGCCTGCTTCTTCTCTGCTTGTGTCCACTTGCGCAGAAAATCATCCAGCGATGCATACTCCTGAGCGAGGATCTTCCGGGTATAGTCTTTGAGGGATTCTGTAATCAGTTTACCGTTGGCGTCAAAATATTGGACACGCTCAGCAACCACTTTGACTTCGACATTGGCCACCACATAACGTCGAATGCCTCTCTCTCCTTGCCCGGGTTCGCCTGTGTCACCCCAGCCTGGGTCGCCTACCCTAGGGTAGTCAACCACATTTGGTTTGTCTTGGTCGGACCCGTTTATATCGGGTTGATCGGGTGGCACAGGAGACTCTCCCTCTTTGGGCTCATATATCTGCACCGGATCGCCATCAAAATCCGGATCAGCAAATAGCTCGGTGGCTTTTTTGAAATCTAGGATGGTGAAATAGAACTTGCCGTAGTCCTCATTGATGCGAGTGCCGCGGCCAATAATTTGTTTGAACTCAGTCATGGATTGGATGCGTTGATCCAGCACGATGAGCTTGCAGGTTTGTGCATCCACTCCGGTCGTCATCAGCTTGGAGGTGGTGGCGATGACCGGGTAGGTGCTTTCCGGGAAAATGAAGTTGTCCAGCTCCATTTTGCCTTCTTCATTGTCACCGGTAATACGCATGACGTATTTGCTGTTCTGAGCCACCATATCGGAGTTTTCGTTCACCAGCGCCTGTCGCATGCGCTCGGCATGGTCGATGTTGTCGCAGAACACGATAGTCTTGTCGTAGCGGTTGGTGGCTTTCAGGAAATCACTGACCTTTTTGGCCACCAGATGTGTTCGCTGCTCCAGCACCAGGTTGCGGTCAAAGTCGCGCTGGTTGTAGATTCTGTCTTCAATCTCCTCGCCGTATTTGTCGCGCATGCCTTTGTCGGGCCGCCAGCCAGTGAGATCTTTGTCGAGGTCAATCCGCACTACTTTGTACGGAGCAAGAAATCCGTCGTCGATACCCTGCCGCAGTGAATAGGTGTAAACTGGCTCGCCAAAGTAGTCGATATTGGAGACGTCTTTGGTTTCTTTGGGTGTCGCGGTCAGGCCTATCTGGGTTGCGGAACTGAAGTATTCCAGAATCGTGCGCCAGGCAGAGTCAGCGGCGGCGCTTCCACGGTGACACTCATCAATGACAATCAGGTCGAAGAAATCCGGGCTGAACTGCTTGTAAATGTTCTGCTCTTCCTCAGTGCCCGTGACCGCCTGATATAGCGACAGGTAGATTTCGTAAGACTTGTTGGCCTGCCGCTTCTGGATCTTGGTCATGGCTGAACCAAAGGGCTTGAAGTCATTGGTCATGGTCTGATCAACCAGAATATTGCGGTCAGCAAGAAATAAGATACGTTTTTTGGCGCGGGACTTCCACAGCCGCCAGATGATCTGGAAGGCGGTGTAGGTTTTGCCCGTGCCGGTGGCCATCACCAGCAGAATGCGTTGCTGCCCCTTGGCGATGGCTTCTATGGTCTTATTGATAGCCAGAAGCTGGTAATAACGCGGGGACTTGTTGCTGCCATCACTGAAGTAGTCCTGTGCCACCAGCTCCTGCTGTTCGGTGTCCAAGCCCTGATGCTCTGCCCACCATTGCCACAGGGTTTCTGCGCTGGGGAACTCGTGCAGAGCTAATTCACGCTCTATCGCACCATCTTTGGCAATCTTGTTGTGAAACAGGAACCCGTCGCCATTGCTGCTGAACACAAATGGCACCTGCAACATATCCGCATAACTCAGAGCCTGCTGCATACCATCACCGATGGAATGCTTGTTGTCCTTGGCTTCAATAACCGCAATTGGGAGGTTTGGCTTGTGGAAGAGCACATAATCCGCGCGTTTGTGTTTGGCGCGGGTGTGGAGTTTGCCGCGCACGATGACACGGCCCTTGGTGAGGGAGTACTCTTCACGTATCTGGGTTGCGACATCCCAGCCCGATTGCTCAAGGGCCGGGGTGATGAATTTGGTACAGATATCCCTTTCTGACAGGGTTTTCTTGTTCATCTAATTCCCTGTTCCTCGCTTGATGCCAATTATTCTTGACCGCTAAATTATACGATAATGCTTCGAACTGCTATTAGGCCGAATGGGTAGTCAACAGCCCTCCTACTTCAACCCCCAAATCCGCGCCACAGCCGTGTCATTCCCCAGCGTCGCCACCACAATGCTCACCAGACTTACCAGCCCGAATATCACCGCTGGCAGCAGCGAGGCCAGCTGGTCAGAGCTGAACGCCAGGTAGGTCGATATTGCGCATAGCAGGCTGAACAGTACGCCCAGTGCCAGCAGCACTTTGCGGTGGGAGGGGCGGTAGCTGGTGGCCGGTTCGCCGCTCTCAAACCGGGCCAGTATCGGCGAAAAGATGTTCCGTAGTTGCTCTTTCATACAGTCCTCATTGTTGATTCGGGTCGGCGCCGTGCTGCGTTTTTATCAGTGTGCTGAGCCGCACATCGACGGTCACCGTGAGCTCCGTCAATTGTTCTGCCTTGGCGCGCCCCTCTGCGCTGGCTCGGTATAGATGCGGCGTCATGATCAGCAGGTTGCTGATCTGCTGCGCGTCGGGTAACTGAGCCGTGAATCTCAGCTGTTGTGTCTCGCCCTGCGTAAACCCGGCAGGCGGCTGGGTCTGCGGGGGACGGGCAGCCTTCAGCGTTGGGTAGATGATCTCGCGCAGCTCCCGTAAATGATCCGCACCGGCGTCCACCATCAGCAGCTTCCCGCCCGGTTTCAGCACTCGCAGAAACTCGGCATACACCGGGAATCCAAACATGCATAACACGTAATCCAGCGTCGCTGACAACACAGGCAGATTGGCGTTGTTTCCGACGGCCCAGGCGACCTGTTTGTCCTGGCGCGCGGCTGCCTGCACTGCCCACTTGGAGATATCCAGGCCCATCAGATTCAATACCTGCCCTGCCCCACTGTGAGAATCCCCACTATCAGCAGACCCACAGCGAGCCGCTAACTGACGCAGGTAATACCCTTCACCACAGCCGGCATCCAGGCAGCTCAATTCCGCAGAAGAGTCAGTACCGCTCAACACAGCGCCAGCAACGGCATCAGCAATCGGCTGGTAAAACCCGGCGGCCAGAAATTCCTGGCGCGCGACAATCATGGCCTTGCTGTCACCCGGATCACGGGAGCGTTTGTTTTGCACGGGCAGCAGGTTTACGTAGCCCTGCCGGGCAATATCAAAGCTGTGTCCCTGCGCACAGCGCCAGGTGTTTCCTTCCTGCGCCAGTGGCTCACCGTCCAGTGGACAGGCAAGTTCTGTAAAGGGCCTGATAGCCATCCATTGCCCCTTGTTGATTACCACACCAGATGAAACGCTTCCTGGCGTCGGAACACCCAGTGCCTCTCGCCGTTTTCGTCCAGGTAAGCTTCTTCTTCCTGTCGGCAGTTGGCCAGTTCGCCGTCCCACTCGGGGATGGCGTGGGTGGCCTGCAGTTCGATGGAGTGCCAGGTCGACGGCAATAACAACGCGTCGCCCCGGATCGGTACACCTTCTTGGGCATCCCAGCGTCCGATAAGCGGGCCGGCGCCATGGCCGTGGTCGCCAATCGGGTGAGTATAGACGGTGCCGGTGATGCCTTCGGCTGCCATGCGCGACAGATTGGAGGCAAGAATGTCGTTGCCACTTCGGCCGGGGTCCATTTCTTCCAGCAGCAGTTCCTGCATGCGGTTGGAATCGGCCAGACAGGCCTGGAGACCGGCGGGTGCTTCGGTCTCACCCGGCTTTAATACATAACCCAGATGCTGGGTGTCGGTGTGCAGGTTCATGGCGACCACACCAAAGTCAGTCCATAGCAGGTCACCGGGCTGGATGACTGTATTGCCGCTGATGCGACCATCACCCTGACGCGAGACATCCACCGAGGGTTGGAACCAGACCTGGTAACCCAGCTCCTGTACGCGCTGACGCATCCACCAGATGACATCTTCAGTGGTGGTTTCGCTGGGTGTGATCACTGCATTGGAGAAGGCCTCTGATATGACTGAGTGCACCGTCTCCATGATCTTGCGGTAGCGCGGCATCATCTCTGGAATGCGCAGGGCAATATAGTTCATGGCCAGACGCGGTTCGCGCACGACGCGATCCACATAGGGGCCAAGTGCCTCTTCAAGTGCTTCGCGCTCACCAGCATGCAGTCCGTCGGAGAAGGCCCACTCTGCATCGATGTTCAGGGCTATATTGTCAGGGTTGCGGTCTTCGATCAGTTCGCGCAGCAGACGCCACTGTTCATTGCCCACCAGCTCGCCGGTATCCTGGGTTGGCGCCGGGCGGGTCGAGCGAAACGCTTCGAATACACCACCCTGACTTGAGCCACCAAGGGCGAGTCGTTCGACACTGCCATCAGGCTGCAGGGTCATCACATAGATGGAGCGGCGGCGTGCAGCAAAAGTGGTCGGCGAGATGATGGACCAGAACACAGGGTCCTCGGCGTACTCGCGCATCGACAGTATCCACATGTCCACGCCGTACTCCTGCATCAGCGCCGGCAATACACGGTCCATACGAGCCTCCAGCCAGGCCTGCTGTTCAGCCGCCTGCTCACGCAAGGTGGGCAGCGGATGGACATGGGCAGGTGCGGACGCAGGCACCTGAACGGGCGGCTGAGCGTGAACCTGAGTGAGGGGTAGCGCACTAAACGCAGTGGTGAGCAGCAATGCAGCGAACGGCAAGGAGGCAAACGAGAAAGTAGGCTTCATGGGACAGTCCAGTCGGAATTACGGAATGTAAGCAAAGGTATCGACAGTGGCCGGGCTTGTCCAGATGCAATAACGGATGGCAATAAACGAAAGTGCCTGCCGCATTCACGCTCGAATACGGCAGGCACAAAGTATTAACGGGCGGCCAGCTTAGTTGGTGACCAGCAGATTGTTGATCACATCATCAACAGCGCTGCTCAGGGAAGCCCCCTCGACACTGGACAGTTTTTTGGATTTCACGGCGGCGTTGATCTGATTCTTGAGTGCGCCCAGGTTACCCTTTGCAGACTGCAGATTACCTCCAGCCAGCTGAGCCAATGCATCGTCAATCTTGCCAGAGAACTGCTTGACCAGCTTGCCATCCAGACCGGCGATAGATGAACTAATCGCAGTAATCTGATCGCTGGTGCTGAGCACCGTGATCTGGAAGGTGGCTTCAGTCACGTTACCTGCACTGTCAGTGGCCGTACATCGAACAGTGGTGTCGCCCGGCGACAGTGTGACATTCGAACGCGGGCTACAGACAGCCTCCAGCGCGCCATCCTCTGCGTCTAGGGCACTGACTTCGTAGGAGATCAGTGCAGACTCGGAGAGCACACCATCAAAGACAAATGCCTCTGCGGAGAAGGTCAGATCACCAGGCACGGTAATGACCGGTGGCTGATCCAGCGACTCCAGCACCATCACACTCAGATCGTCAAAGTAATCAACGGTGGACGAGGTACCGAAGTAGACATGGCTGTTGCTGCTGCTCAGATACCCAGCCAGCGATGCAAGTGACACGGTGTGCGACATGTCTGCGACAAAACCGGCGCTGGCTTCGTACCCGACATCAACAGACAGCGTGACATTTTTGCCGCGTTTGAGCAGTTGTGCCCGATGCGGACCTGCGCCAGTAATATTACCGATGCCTGAGTTGAACGTGGCACTTGTATCAGTGCTGTAGCCGGCGTCAACCTGTCCACCGTTCAATCCTGGCGGGTGGATGCGCAGCACGACACCGGTTGGTTCGTTGAAGCCGCCATTGCGAACGCCAGGACCCATGCCGATAAAGTGCATGCGGTTGGCCGGGTCGGCCGTTGTAAAAGAAACCTCGGCCAGAAAGTCCACGGCATCGTAGTCCGAGCGCTGGCTGCGGACATACTGACGATCATTGTCATTGGCAGACGCGGACGTCTTGAACAGCGCACCGTCAGCAACCGAGAAGGCACTGGCTCCATCTTCAAGGTCGGCGGGGAAGCCGCCACTAAAATCGGTGCTGATATTCAGGGAAGCAGAGCGACCACTCAGCGCAACATCCTTGGCAATGAGCACGGAACTCTGCACTGATGCCGAACAGCTGAGGTTACCGGTACCATCGCCCAGACAGACACTGGCCGTGGAGAAGAAGTTAGCCAGCACAGCATCCAGGTAGCCATCGCCATTGACGTCGCCCAGCGCGACTGCTTCTGAGTTCTTGGTGTCATTCATGCTGATTGAGCAGTTGAAGCTGCCATCGCCAACACCGAGGCAGACCGGGTCTGCACCGGAGGCGGCAAACGCCAGGTCTGGGATACCATCGTTATTCAGGTCACCAATCGCCAGATTGTTGGCTGTGGTTGCGACGGTACTGCAGCTGAAATTGCCGCTGCCGTCGTTCAGGCAAACCTGATTGTCAGGATAGCCGGCCATGACCAAGTCGACATCACCATCACCATCCAGATCGGCGGCCTCTACCTTAAACATGAATGCACCACTGCCAAAATCGATGGCCGTGCTGCACACCATGCCGCTGTTGGATGAGCTCATGGTGCCATTATTCAGGCACTTGCTGACAGGCGCGCCGCCATTGGCAAACACCAGATCCTTATAACCGTTGCCATCCAGGTCGCCGACCGCCACACCAGTTGAGGTGTAGGTCGATCCCTGAATACCCAGGCAATTAATGCCACCGGTTGCCGGGATGTTTGGGCAGATACTGTTTAGCTGAGTGCTGCTGTTGATGGCAAACACCGGCTCCAGCAGGCCGTCATTGTTAAAATCGCCCAGCGCGACATCCGTGTTCCTGTACAGTATGCGCGCACCATTGCTGTCGTAAGTCTCAGCCTGCGTACCATAGGCCATGGGCAGACACAGCTGGCTCTCTTTGCCAGCGTCATAACAGACGTAGTTCTGGTAGTTTTCATTGGGGTACTTGGCCAGGACGGCAAAAACAGCGTCAGTGGTCCCATTTCCGTCAATGTCGCCCAGCGCCACACTCATCGTGGTCAGGCCAGGAATTGTTTCTGGCGCTACATTGGTGCCTTCATAGAGCTTGTCCAACGCCTGACACGCGAACGCCCCGGCACCGTCACCGGAACACAGTTGATTCTTGTATATATCCTGAGCAAACACAGCATCCACGAGGCCATCACCATTTAGGTCTTGAGCCAGGGCACTACCCGTATAAAGTAGAGAAAGTCCGACGCCTAGCCGAACGACACGCATGAGAGAGAGACGCATATTTTGTCCTTCTTATTTAGATTGACAGTAACAACCTGGTTTTTTATTTGACAGAAACAGCTTAACTGAATGAAGTGCGGGAGGTGCCGAAAACACCCTGTAACTATTTAATTTTCTTCCCAAAAACAGATATTGGCAAGCGAATTATACTTTTTTATACAATAGTAATTTTGTGTTGGCTCAGTCCTTCAAACAATTCCAGAAAGATACCCTAGCCTCTGAAGAATCATGGACTCTTTACCGCCAACACTGCCAGCGCGATAGCAACATTCCCTCGCGCCTATGACGAAAGTCTGTATTAGTTCGCGCGGCACAAGTCATCTGAACATGCTGCTACGCCGTAACCCAGGGTAATCGATTACAACGCTAGCACCTCAGGAACTCCCCCATGTTTAATATGTTTAAAGCCGATCCCCAAAAGAAGCTTCAAAAAGCCTATGAAGACAAGCTATCCGAGGCCATGAAGGCGCAGCGCAATGGGGATATCCGCGGCTACTCCGCCCTGCAGGAAGAGGCGGAGGCCATCTACGCCGAGCTGGAAAAAACAAACAAATCTGCCTGACGCCAAAGCGGTTCTGCTACTGCGCTCCGCCCACCGTCACTGCCGTCAGGAATATGTTCTTGGCCGTGCGCTGCATCACATCAATACTGGCCCACTCGTCGGCAAAACCGCGCTGACCGCCACGTTCACTGGCAATGCCAATCGCCAGCGTGCCACCGGCAATGGCGACATTAAGGTTGGCGGAACCGGCATCGGACAGATTGGGCGTGGAGCCCAGATACTCGGAGATGGCCAGCGAAGTCTGCACCAGGTTGCTGTCGCGGGCACCCTCAATCTGGCCGGGCGGCATCATGGAGAACGGCTCCATACGAAATTCGATACCCAGCTCTTCGGTGACATCGGCCAGAATCTGACGCACCTGCGCTTCCATGGAGTTGATGTGCTCGGGATCCAGCGATCGGATGTCGAGTGAGAACCAGCCGGTTTCCGGTTTGTGATTAAACACGGCGCCACTGTTGAGCATGGCCACATTCAGGCGGGTACGCCGGTCATCGTAAAGCTGCGGGTCACGAATCTGCAGGATGCGATCAACAGCACGACCGATGCCCTGATTGACGTTGGGCAGGCCGCCATTGAGCGTATGCCCGGCCGGGCCTTCGGCATGCACGCGCCACCAGTGAATGCCCAGGGCCCCGTAGCTGATGCTGTTGCCCTCGCCCAGAATATCGACAAAGCCCACCGCCTGATCGCGATAAGCTTCATACAGGGCCTTCATGCCAACCAGCCCGGTTTCTTCCTGGGCAACCGAGGCAAATACCAGGTCATGTTCCGGCGTGACACCCTGCTCCAGCAGGGCACGCGCGGCAGACAGCATGGCAATGGTGGTCAGCGAGGTATTGGTGCCCGGCCCCACCACACGATCACCGTCAATGACAGGTGGGCCATCTGCGGCGCGCTGGTGCTCGGCGACGGTAGCCAGATCATCCAGCGTGGATACAAATACCAGCGCCTGACCGGAGCGCCCCGGAATGCGGCCTGTGACATTTGGCGCGTCTGAGACTGAGACATCGCTCAATCCGATTTCGCGCATCAGTTCGGCAACGGCGGCGGCGCGCTCATGTTCCTGGCCCGAGGGCGAAATGATGCCGCCAATCTGAACCAACTGACGGGCTGACAGATCAGCCGTCTGCTCTATCTGCTCCAGCCCCTGCTGGACAGTGGAGTCGGCCAGCACCTCCTGCAAGGAACGTGGCTGCGCCTGCAGTGACAGTGGCAGCATCATGGCAAGCAAAAGACAGGCGGACGGCAATCGGATCATGATGGGGGCTCTCCATTGGCTATGGCTTGGCAACAGCCTGGCGTTTACTATTTGAGTGAGCAGGAATAATAGCAACGACACCCGATGGGCACCATGACTGAAACAACACGTTTTTCCGACATCCTTTATCGCAGGCTCAGCTTTGCCCTGGTGTTGTGGTTTGGCATCACTGCCGTTGTTGTTCACATCGTGCGCGACGACCTGGTGCTGTGGGAACGTAACCTGAGCATCTATGCGGTTGGCCCGGCTGGCTGGTTGCTGGTCAGCGGCTTCTACGCCATTGCGTTGGCACAGTTGCTGATTGCCTTGCGTTTGTATGAGCTGCGCCAGTCCGCCGGCGACCTGCTGAGCGTTTTCCTGCTCGTTATGGCAGCCTTCGGAGTGACCCTGGTGGCCTTTTATCCCTACACCATCCGCTTTCCGCATAACCTGGGGGCAGCCATGCAACTGGGCCTGTTCCCGATATTCCTGTGGCTGCGGGTGTTTCTGCACCGCGGCGATGCGCTATGGAGGTTTACCCTGCTTATGGCTCTGCTGAGCAGTTCCACCTTTGTGGTGCTGGTCTGGAACGGGGAGACCGACTACAACATTGGCACCACGGCTCTGGCACAAAAGTCAGAGATTCTTGTGAACAGTCTCTGGCTGCTGGTTTACGCCTGGTATATGCCAGCCCGCCCGCGTTGACCCGACCAGTTTCTGCTCAAAATATTTTTCTTGAAGTGCGACGGAAAATAATCGGCCCTGCGTATACTGGTTTAAGACTCTCACAATAAGAGCAACATACAACCATGGCCCTTTACTCACCCTTTATTGCCGCCAACAAGTTTGGTCTGGGAATTCAGCCCGGTGAGCTGACGGAGATTGAATCGGATCCACGCGGCTGGCTGCTGGCCCAGTTGCCCCTGGCCGACCGCCTGCCGCCCCGGTATCAAGGCTTGGAACCCTCGGCCAGGCTGATTCAGATGGCTTACGACGACTATCGCGCACGACAGATGATTCAGCAGGACGGCCGCGTGAGTCCCAATGAAGTGCAGCAGTTTCGGGAGATTCGCGAACGCAATGCCGCCTTCTATCGTGACCAGGCCAATCAGCGACTGGCGGTGGCCATCGAATCCGACACGCCATTTACTGAACGCCTGGTGCGCTTCTGGTCCAATCATTTCAGTATCTCCCTGGGCGTCAACAAACCCACAACGCTCTACGCTGGCCTGGCTTACGAAAACGAAGCCATCCGCGCCAATATGAATGGCCGTTTTGAAGACATGTTGATCAGTGTGGCGACCCATCCGGTGATGCTGACCTACCTGGACAACATCACCTCCATTGGACCCAACTCCACTGCAGCCCAGCAGCGTAACGGGCTCGGCCTGAATGAGAACTATGCACGGGAGACACTGGAGCTGCATACGCTGGGCGTGGATGGCGGCTACACACAGGATGATGTCGTTGCGCTGGCCCGCATCCTGACCGGCTGGACCGTGAACGTACCAACCCGAAACGGTAACCTGCCCAACCCGCAGGCGACACCTGGCAGCTTTGTGTTTTACCCGGTACTGCATGAACCGGGCACCCAGCAGCTACTGGGCAAATCCTATTTCAATACGGGTGTACAACAGGGCATCAGCGCACTGCGCGACCTGGCCAGGCACCCGTCTACTGCCTACTTTATTGCCGGCAAACTGGCTCGCCATTTTGTTGCCGACCAGCCACCAGCGTCGGCTGTGGAAAAGCTGGCGCAGGTGTTTGCGCAAACGCAGGGTGATCTGCCCAGCCTGCATAAAGCGCTGGTGGAGCTGGACGAGGCCTGGGATCCGGTCATGAAAAAACTCAAGACGGCCGAGGATTTTGTAGTGTCCACGACTCGCGCCCTTCCTGGCGTACCGCTGACGGATGAGGTCCTGCAGATCATCAATGAGGCGCTGAGCAGTTTTAATCAGACGCCGTTTACCGCCCCCTCTCCCGCTGGCTGGCCGGAACAGGCCGAGCACTGGGGCGGCCCCGATGCGCTGCTGAAACGCATTGAGTTTATCAACATGGTAGGTGGCGCGGTGGGCCCCGACTTTGATGCCCGCGATATCGCGCCGTTGATCCTGCCTGAGGACTCTGACCTACAGACGGCGGTGCGACGTTCGGAAAGCCGCACGCAGGCGCTGACACTTTTGCTGGCCAGCCCTCAATTTCAGTGGAGAGCCTGACATGTCCATACATCAAAAACATTCGCTGAATCGCCGCCAGTTCCTCAAGTCTGCGGCATTGCTGGCAGGTGCCGGCAGCATTCCCGGATTGAGCTGGGCCAGCACCGGAATCTCAGGCAACAACAAACTGGCCGTGATCATTCTGCGCGGCGCCATGGATGGCCTGTCTGCCGTGATCCCTTACGGCGATCCATTACTGGCTGGCTATCGTGGCGCCCTGATTCCAGAAGACAGCAGCCTGCTTAAACTGGACAACTATTTTGCGCTGCACCCGGCTTTCACAGAATCATTCAAACTGCAGCAGTCGGGTGAGCTGGGCATCGTGCACGCCGTGGCCAGCGCCTACCGGGAACGCTCACACTTTGACGGGCAGAACGTGCTGGAAAGCGGCCTGGATATTGCCATGCCCAATCCGTCCGGCTGGCTGAACCGGGCCCTGCAACTGCAGACTCAGCAGCAGGCCATGGCATTGGGGCAGGCAGTTCCCTTGATTCTGCGCGGCGAGGCCAGTGTCGGGTCCTGGTCTCCGCCCACATTGCCTGCGATGAATGGCGATACACTGAGTCGCCTGCAAAAACTCTACGACATGGACAGCTTTCTGGGGCCAAGACTTTTGGAAGCCCTGAATGCGCGCGAGATTGTTGGCACCGATATGGACAGCGAAGCAAGCCTTACCGGATTTCCGGCACTGGTTGACGCCGCAGCCAGTTTTTTAAATGCCGTCAATGGTCCCAATATTGTTGTGCTGGAAAACGATGGCTGGGACACCCACGCCAACCAGGGTACTGAACAGGGCACGCTGCCACGCAAGTTTGCCGAGCTCGATGCCAGCCTGGCACAGCTAAAGCTCGGGCTGGGCAGCACCTGGCAGAATACGGTTGTGGTGGTTATGACAGAGTTTGGCAGAACGGTTCGCGTCAACGGGTCGCTGGGCACCGATCACGGCACAGCGAGCGTGGCGTTTCTGGCGGGCGGCAGTGTCAGCAAATTCAGCTCGGGCAGCGCTGTTACCGGACCCTGGCCGGGCCTGGGCGAGAGCAGTCTGCGTGATGGCCGGGATCTGCAGCCGACCAATGATCTGCGCCAGCTCATGGCTGAAGTCCTGCATTCGCATATGGCTTATGACGCACAGCTATTACGTGAAGTCGTATTTCCGGGACTGTCGACTACAGGCTTCCAGAGAGGTTGACAGGCACCTGCCAAAAGTCACTTTTTGCAGATAACTACTTTTTGTTCCTGAATTTAATGCTAAAGTCAGCGTTGACGGGCTCAAACATGAATGAGTTCATTAACGCTGATGCAGTCCATCATCAATCGTGCCCCGAACCTATTAATGAGAATCTGTGCTGATCTTTACGGTCTGTACTGGCTTTGATGCCGGAGAATAATATGAATAATTTACTGAAGGGTATGATATCCGGGGGCAGAAAGGCCGTATTTGTCGGCGCTGCCGCATTGGCGTTTTCACTGAGCGCGGCTTCCGCCATGGCTCAGGATCGCGTCGGCGACTTCGCCCTGCTGGATCAGGACGGCCTGTTTCATCACATGGCCTGGTACGACAACAACAAGGCAATCGCATTCCTGGTCCAGGCCAGTGGCGACTCTGCCACCGAGGCCTCGCTGGCATCGTTTAACGCGATGAAGGAACAATACGCCGACCAGGGCATCGTCTTCATGATGATCAACCCGCTGGGTGAGCCGCGTGCTACCGTCAAGGCAGATGCCGAGCGCCTGGGCATCGACATCCCCGTGCTGATTGATGACGCACAGATCATCGCCAAAGCCATGGGCGTTGATAAAACAGGCGAGGCCTTTGTTTACGATCCCAAGACTTTCCAGGTGATTTACCGTGGCCCGGCCGATGCACCACTGGCCGATGCACTGGCCGCTGTGGTGGCCGATGAGACCGTCAGCAACGCTGTAGTGGCCACACAGGGCACCCCGGTCAGTTACCGCTCGCTTGACCAGCTGGCACAGTCTGGTGTGTCCTACAGTGAAGATGTCGCTCCGATTCTGGCGGAAAACTGCGCCAGTTGTCACCGCGAGGGTGGCATTGCACCGTTTGCCCTGAACAGCCACACCATGGCGCAGGGCTGGTCCCCCATGATCCGCGAAGTGCTGATGACCAAGCGTATGCCGCCGGGCCAGATTGACCCGCACATCGGCAACTTCCGTAACCACTACACGCTGACGCCAGATGAGCAGCAAAAGGTAATTCAGTGGATCGCCGCTGGTTCCGTCAAGGATGGCGATTCAGATCCGCTGGCCGAGCTGACCTGGTCGCAGGAGAAGTGGGCCTTTGGTGAGCCGGACCTGATCGTCAAGGTGCCGCCACAACAGATCCCCGCCACTGGCGTGCTGGATTACATCGACGTGGTTGTGCCACTGGAAGGTCACACACGCGATCGCTGGGTACGTGCCAGCCAGTATGTGCCCGGTGACAGAACTGTGCTGCACCATACGCTGAATGCCTTTATTGTGCCGGGCGAGCGTCCGTCGCAGGGTCTGATCACCCGCTTCAGCAATCCCGACCAGGCCTATATCACGCCTTATATCCCGGGTGCGGATCCGCACGTGGAAGAACCCAACACCGGCGGGCTGCTGCGTGCTGGCACGCAACTGGCGCTGAACCTGCACTACACAACAACCGGTAAAGAAACCGTGGATGCCAGTGAAATCGGCATCTGGTTCTACCCGGATGATCAGATCCCCACCGAGCGTCGTCTGGGTGACTGCGCGTGTATTTTCACACCAACCTGGACCGATATCCCGGCCTACGATCCGGACTTCGAGCAGACTGCTGAGGTGCTGATCACCACCGATGCAGAAATCATGGCCTTCACACCCCACATGCATTTCCGTGGCAAGCGCATGGTGTTTGATGCTCACTACCCGGATGGCAGCGTGGAACGCCTGCTGAACATCGCCCAGTACAACTACAACTGGCAGATGGAATACCAGTTGGTTGAGCCGAAGTTTGTACCAGCCGGCACGCGTGTCGTAGTGACTGGCGCCTTCGACAACTCAGAGCAGAACAAGGCAAACCCCGACCCATCACGTGTGGTGCCATGGGGCCAGCAGAGCTGGGACGAGATGTTCTTTGGTCAGGTTTACTGGAAGGAAGTGAAAGCCAATCCGGAAGTAAGCTCTAACTGAAAGATCAGTACCAACTGATTTCGAAAAATGAGAGGCGCAGCCTGATTCACGGGCTGCGCCTTTTTTCACTACGGAGGCCCGTCATGACCCTGATCGCCCGCCTTTCCTCTGCTTTTTTACTCGCCGCAACCCTGTCAGCAACATCAAACCTGCACGCCGACGTCTGGGACACGGCCACTCACGGATACGCCGACAACAACGGCGTGCGCATTCATTACGCCACGGTCGGCGAAGGACCGCTGGTAGTGATGATCCACGGCTTCCCGGATTTCTGGTACAGCTGGCGACATCAGATGGAAGGCCTGCAGGATGATTATCAGGTGGTTGCGATTGACCAGCGCGGATACAACCTCAGCGACTCGCCTGAGGGTGACGAGAACTACGACATGACTCTGCTGACCTCTGATGTCGCTGCCGTGATTCGCAGCTTTGGTGAGGACAGCGCTGTCATTGTGGGGCATGACTGGGGCGGTATGGTGGCCTGGAATTTTGCCTTTGCCTATCCGCAGATGGTGGACCGGCTGGTGGTGATGAATCTGCCGCATCCGAACGGCATGCTGCGGGAATTGACCATCAACGAAGAGCAGCGCGCCAACAGCAATTACGCACAGCGCTTTCAGGCTGGCAGCCCGTCCGATCCCGACATCTTTTTTGGCATGCCGATGATGCCACAGACACTGGCCGGCTGGGTGCAGGATCCCACCGCGCGTGAGCGCTATATCGAGGCCTTTGGCCAGTCCGACTTTGACGCCATGCTGGCCTACTACAAACGCAACTATCCGCCGCTGCCGTCATTGTCGGCGACAGCACCACCTCCCTCACCCGAGGTACCGCAGCTGAACGTTCCGCTACTGGTCATGCACGGCCTGGATGACACCGCGCTGCATTCTGACGGGCTGAACAATACCTGGGACTGGAACGATGCCGACACCACGATTGTGGCAGTGCCCAATGCCGGACATTTTGTGCAGCAGGATGCCGCGGACATGGTGACTGAAACGCTGCGCTGGTGGCTGGGCGCACGTCAGCAGTAAAGCTGCTCTCGTTAAGCACCCAGCTGTTCGGCCAGATCGATAAAGTCGTCTGCAAACAGATCAAACTCATCCCGCGCCGGAGCAACCGTGGGTCGTTCCGGCCCACGTTCCAGGGGTCTGTGAACATAGGCAGTTCGCAGGCCCGCCCTGGCCGCGCCCCGCAGGTCACTGGGGTGAGCCGCCACCAGCATGACCTGCTCCGGTCGCAGGCTGAACAGCTCCGCCGCCTTGAGATAGGCTTCCGGATCGGGTTTGTAGTGACGGGACAACTCAGCCGACAGAATGGTATCAAAGGGCAATCCGGCATTTTTTGCCATGTTCAGCAGCAGGGATACATTGCCGTTGGACAAAGGCGCGATGGTGTACTTCTCGCGCAGTCGTGTTAAACCTGCGATGGCATCGGGCCAGGGCGTGAGCCGATGCCAGACGTGATTCAGATGCTGTATCTCTGCCTCGCTCATATCGGTCAGCCCAAACTCTACGATGAGCTCATCCAGCACCATGCGGTGCAGATCATCCAGCTTGGTCCACGGCAATTCACCGCTTCGCACCTGATTCATCGCCGGCCCGTAGCCACTGCGCCATCGATCGGCAAACTCGCCCCAGTCAACGTCATAGCCCTTGCGCGCATTGAGTTGATTGCCTTCCTGGATGATGGTGCCCCGCCAGTCTGCCACCGTGCCAAACACGTCGAAGACCAGTGCCTGTACGTCGGCCATCTCAGGAAGCTGTGCCAGCGCTCGTTTTGAAATGGAAAAACCCGTGGCAGAGATCATCACCGCGGAGGCCGTCAAGCCGAGCAATTTGCGGCGTGAGATTAATGGCTGCGTGGACCTGGATTTCTGCATAAGCTCCCCCGAAATTTCCCTGCCTGTTGTTATTGTCAGCTCACTCTTGTGAACGTTCTGGTCATCCCGCTGGCCAGACGTGCTGAGGGTGAGATCTACACTTTACCTCAGCACAAGGGTTTTGCGCAGGGATGTGACCTCACTTAATTCTCTGCAGACCCGGACTGGCGGCCCGACGACGCTCCACTCATCGCTGCTTTCTTAAACAGGTCGACCAAATCGCCCTGCACCGAAGAGAAATCTGCAAAGTCCGGGATAGTTGTATTCATCGTCAACGCGACCGCCAGCGCCTGATCCGGATAGACGGCAAGCCAGGCCATCGAGCCCTTGGATACGCCACCATGGTGCGCATAGCGGTCGCGACTGTTCCAGCGCCAGGTAAGCGCGTAGGACTGTGGGTTGACCTCACCCGTGTTCAATACCTGCGGCGTCCAGAATTCTTTGCGTGTCGCCTCGCTGATGAAGGTCGGATCCAGCCAGGCTGAACCAAGCAGCGCCAGATCCGACGGCGTGGACATGAACCCGCCGCCCGGCAGCTTGCTGCTCAGGTCAACGTCTCGCCACAGTTGTACACGCTGTCCATCCTGCTGATAAAAACGGGCACGTTGCGGTGATGCCTGGTCTGGCACGGGAGATGAAAGTCCCAGAGCTTGCAGCACCTGTTGCCTGATCAATTCATGAAACGTTTGCCCACCAGCGCCCTGCAGAACAGCTGCCATCAAATGCGTGCCAAATGAGGAGTATTCAAAGTCACTGCCCGGCGCGAATCTCAGCGGGCTGCCATCGAACAGCGCCAAGCCTTCCCGGACATCGGTATGATGTTGTCGCAAGGCCATGGAGTGGTAGAGCCCGCGCAAGTCCCTGTTGGTGCCGTACTCGGGCAGGCCAGCCATGTGTGAGGCCAGTTGCCGCAGCGTCAGGGCATCCCATTCAGAATTAGGCAGCGCGGAGTCGTAGGACGCGATGGGCTCATCAAGGTCTACGACGCCAGCGTCGACCAGGCGCGCCAGCAAAGTACCTGTCACAGGTTTCGACGTTGATCCAATGCGATACAGTGTGGCCGGAGTGGCCGCTTGCTCGTCAGCCAGGTTTGCCCAGCCCACGGCTGCTCGCCAGACCACCTCACCCTCGATGGCGATGGCAGCCGAAAAAGACGGTGCGTGAAGTTGTGCCTGGTGGGCAAGCAGCATTGCGCAGGCCTGATCAGCCGCATCCTGCCATCGCGGCGCAACAGGTGTCGACTGACAGGTGGCGCTGGCCGGCACCGCTTGCCACGCCAGGGGATTCCGCATCCAGGGCGTGGTCTCGCTGAAGAACCCGGCCAGCGGCGCGAAAACCAGTACCACGATGGCAACGACGATGGCAGTAACACAGACAAGCACTTTTCGAACAAACATGAGACTCAGACTCCGAAGATCAGGATTAATGCCCCGGAGTCTAGGTATCACATGGGATGCTGGCTCGCCGATTTCAAAAATCTAGCGCCGATTCTGAACAGAGCGCCGGAATTCACCCGGTGTCTGATCAGTTTTTGCCTTGAATGCACGATTGAACGGTCCGACCGAGTCATAGCCCAGATCCAGCGCGATACTGAGGATGGGCAGATGGTCACAGTCCGGGTCAGACAGACGGTCTGTGGCATCCGCTACTCGCAGATCGTTTAACAGGCTGTTGAAATTCCGGTAGCCGCGCGTTTGATTGATCAGTCGTCGCAGCCGATGCTCCTGACAGTCAAGCTGACTGGCCAGTGCCCCAATTGTCAGGGCATTCTGGTGATAGCCCTTGCGGGCAATAAAGTCATCCAGCGCCTCCGACAGTTGTCGGTCAGCGGCTGACAGCGTCGCTATGGGCGAGCCAGCAATGGCCGCGGGCGCAGCAGGAGTTTTTCTGCTGGCGGGCTCGTATTGCAGACGAAATAACCGGCCAATTGCTACCGAAATGGCCAGCAGCAAAACGCTGGCATTCATTAAACCAAACCAGGCAGCATTACGATAACGCTCATCAGCAAACTCAAAACCCACCAGCACAGTACTGTAGAGACTGACGACCAGGACCACCACGATTCTGGCGCGGCGTCGCTCATCCAGCAGGTCATCGGCAAATCCCCGGTAGGCAACGTAAGCCGAATGAAGAATCAGCATCAGGCCAACAGCATGAATCAGGTCGTGCAGGGGGCTGACGCCAGCGCGCACGCCCAGGGCGTAGAAGTACATCAGGACAAACAGGCCAGTAAGCAGTTTGATAGGACGCGGCCATTGCCGGGGGGCAAAATCGTCATCGAACAAATAACGAATCAGTAACCAGAAAATGAAGGCAAAAGCGTCGGTCAGTATCAGCAGGACATTACGCAATAATCCGTACTGTTCATCCGGTATGGGCGCTGTCAGCATAAGCAGCCCGGCCACACTGACGCCCGCGGCAAACACAAGATGTCTCACGGTAGAGGGCGGCGAACGCCACAACAAACCACCTAACAGCAACAACTGCCCCAGCACCATCGTGCGTATGAGCAGGTCGAGAAGGCTGACAAAACTAATAGTGATCATGCTGCCTCGGCACCAGAGGTTCGCGTTTCCAGGCTGTTCTCAGCTATATTTGGACTGGGGCAGGATAATAGCTAATTTTCTGCGGCGCGGACATTGCCATCGGCCTGTATCGCCAAAGGACCACTCAACGGGAGCCAATACATAATCATGAATAAACTGACAATAAAAACGTTTGCCCTGCTTTGCTGCCTGATGTTTTCTGCGGGATTCGCATCGGCCCAGACCACCAGCGCTGACGAAAATACCGAAGCCGTCGCGGGCGCCATGGCGGCGCTTGATGACTTTATGCGGACCTTTAACGCGCGTGACATGCAGGCCTGGGCGGCAACACTGAATTATCCGCATGTGCGATTTGCCAGTGGCACCGTGACGGTCTGGCAGAGTGCCGAAGAATTTGCGCAGCAGCCAAGCTTTGAGCGACTGACTGCGACGGGCTGGGATCATTCCGCCTGGCTGAGCCGTGAGCCGGTACTGGTTTCGTCAGGCAAGGTGCATATCAATACGGTGTTTCAGCGCTACAACAGTAACAACGAGCCGATTGGCACCTACGAGTCGCTTTACATTGTGACGCGTGACGCTCAGGGCAAGTGGGGCACTCAGGCGCGCTCCAGTCTGGCGCCGTGAGCAGTCACATAGTCCAAGAAGCAGGCAGGCTTAGTAGGGATTTTTGTCAGCATCAGTGGGTTTGCTGAAAGCCAGCTGCACATTGGCTGAGTAAATCACTCGATACTCGTCGCTCTGATGGGGTTCGGTGTTGTGCGTCAGGTAACTGGGAAACACCACAAACAGCCCCTTCTTGGGCTGTACACTGAAACGGTAAGGCATCCAGCAGATTTCCGGTGGGTAGAAGTGCTGGAAATGCCCGCGCGCCGGATTCTCGAAAATCAGCTGACCGGTGCCTTCGGTCGCCGCCGCGTAAAAAACCATACTCAGGTGTGCCATGGGGTGGGTGTGTTGCGGGATGTAATGGCCCCGCCCATAAATTGACGCCCAGGCACTGCCCAGGTGCATGCCCACCTCAGGCTTGCCGACTACCCGCATGTATTCACCAAACACGGCCATGGCGGCACGGTTCATGAATTCAAAGTCGGGTCGGTTGACCAGGTTGACGTTGTAGAAGGATGTAAAACCGTGCTGTTCGATATCCTGCGGGCTTTTTGCACGCTGGCCACTGTGCCAGGCATCACTGATCAGGCCAGCATCTGGATACTCCGCTTTCAATTGCATGGCCTTGTCGTAGAACTTGTCGGCGATCGCGTCCAGCTCCGGGAAGTCATCAATCGTGATGACCGGGTGGCTGAACATTTGAATGAGTTGACCCATGGTGCTCCTGGCGGGTGTAACGGACTAACGATTTACAATGACACGATCATGCAGAAAGATTCTTTTTCAAAGGTTCCAGGTAGGACACATAATGCGTGGCGCGTCCGCTGAAGGCCGCTGAGACTGGCTGTCGAACCTGAACAGCGCTGAAAGTACTCACCGCACGTTGTGTTTTATGTGGCTCATAGCAGGCTGGCTCTTCAGTCAAACCGGCAAATGCCAGCAGGCTTCGAATTTCCGCTGATGAATCTTTTATCATGTCTGCATGCTCAAGTCGATGAATGTGGTTCGGCGCAAGGGCGTACCAGTGCGCCATCAATCGGCGGTGCAGTCCGAGGTAATGGCCAATATCTTCAAGTCGATGGGCGCAGGGCCAGTTCTTCGAGAAATCGTGACGGTATATCGACAGGCCAATCTCCAGCGCATCACGCTCGGTGGCGATGATCGGGGAGTCGGGAAACAGCAGGCGTATCAGACCAATTGAGCGGAAGTTCAACGGTTGCTTGTCGACAACCCACCCAGTTTTCTTTACCGCGTCACTACCAGCTGGTGTTGGCAATGCAGCCAGATAGGCCTCGCGCCAGCGAGCCAGTTTTCGTTGCATGACACTGCGGGTCTCTTCGATGCCAATACGACGCGCCATGGTAATCAACTCATCGTGTATCTCTGGCAACATCGGCAGTTCGCCGCCACCATGTACTGTCGAATGGGAAGCCAGTATGGATTCAACCAGCGTGGTGCCTGAGCGCGGCATACCCAGCACAAATATCGGTTGCGGTGACTGCGTGCCTGCAGCCTTTTTGTAACTGACTGAACTGGCACTGCCAGGTGGGAACAGCGATATGAGTATTTCCAGCTCCTGCTCCTGCTCGGCGCGTTGATAGGCAAGCCCTTCCTGCTGACTCAACTGCATGTTGACGCGATTTGCGTGTTGCCAGGCAGAGAAAGCAGCACCGTATTCGCCAGCGTGGTCCAATGCCTCGCCCAAGGTAAACAGCAGCGCTGCACGATATTCCGGATGCAGCCAGGTTTGCGCAAGCAGCCGCTGAATGGCCGCCACTTCTTCGCGTCGCAGGCGCCCCTGACACAGTTGCCCAAGTGTTATGTAGGCCGGTACCAGTGTGGGGCTGGCAGCCAGTGCCTGACGGCAGTCGTGCTCTGCCTGCTGCAGATTACCGTTCAGGTAGTTAAGACGGCACGATGCCAGCAGCACTTCACTGGCGCCGGGCTGTAGCCGATCGGCCGTCGTGAGGTGACGCTGCGCGCGTTCAAAACGCTCTGCGGCTGTTGCAATCCGCGCCGCACTGACATGTTGCCGGAAGTTTTCCGGGTCAAGCGATAGAACAACATCGAAGGCGTCCAGCGACTCGGTAAAAAGTTTTTGTTCAAAGCAGGCATGCGAAAGCGACTGCCAGGCCTGCACCGATTCAGGTTCGGCGCGTGTCCAGGCAGTCGCAATCTGTTGCATGAGTGGCCAGTTCCGCGAGCGTGCAGCCCGGGAGCAGGCAGGCGTCCATGCCTTTGAGGCGCCTTGCTGAGGCAACTGCGCCAACTCCATTACAGGAAGCCGAATCCCGACAGACTTTCAAAGCTGACGTTCAGGCCTAAATACACAACACGACCACGGGCGCCAACCGGCACATTCAAGTATGTGACGTCGGGCAGACGGTCGCTGAGATTATTAACACCTGCATAGGCTTGCAGTCCTTCACTGAACCGGTAGTTCGCCTGGATATCGTGAACCAGCAAAGTTTTGGTGCCCAGCAGTTCGGATATATCGGGTGATCTCTGAATCTCTTCTTGCCGGTAGCGATCCAGACCACTCTGGTAGTGGACTCCATAGGCCAGCGAGATCGGACCACGTTCCCAGACCGCATCCAGATTAAATACCCACTCCGGTGCCTGGCCGCCCAGTAGCGCATCGACCTGACCGGCATCATCCACCAGACGTGGTGCAACAGTAGGCTGAGTCAACAGCTCTTCAAGCTTGGTGCCCGCGAATGACATTGACAGGGAGCCGGCATCAAAACCAAGTTCCGTGCGATAGGACAGACTGAAGTCGTAGCCGGAGGTCTGAATCTGGCTGACGTTTACTGGTCGTTGTTCCAGCGCATCTACAACGCCTACAACGCCTTCGATACCCTGAGAGACTCGGGTAAACAGTGAGCAGAACGGGTTATCAAGCGTGGCTGCACTGTAACACTGCTCAACAATTTCATCGTCGCTTGGATACAAAATGCCCTGATCCATGGAAATCTTCCAGTAGTCCAGCGTCGCGACAAAATCCGGCAGGAAGGTCGGTGTAAATACCAGACCTATCGTATCAGTATCCGCTGTCTCCTCCATCAGGTCGGGGTTACCACCAACCACACCGGGTCGGCCCACCGGATAGGCATTGATGAAAGTAGCCGGGTCGACCCCAAGCGCAGACAGCACCGCAGCGCAGTTCGCGACAGTGGTCGGCGTCTGGATGCCCAGGTTGGTCTGTTCACAGACATCATCCGGGCGGAATGAAGCCTCGTTATCCGGCGAAAACAGTTCCTCCAGGTTCGGCGAGCGCACTGACTGACCGTGTGAGCCGCGCACAATGAAATTGTCGTTCAGGGTCCAGTTCAGACCCACGCTGAATGCACTGGTCTGACCAATGGTGGAGTAGTCTGAGAAACGATACGCGCCGTCCAGTCGCAGTGCCTGCAGGAACGGGCCGAGGTCGTTAAACACTGGCACTGATACTTCCGTAAAAAATTCACTGACATCGTAAGACGACTTGCTGTCCAGCTCAAAATTGAGCTGTGTCAGGGCGTTGATGTTACTGCTGATGTCGTTAATGTCATTGACGATCTTCTCTTCCCGGTATTCACCACCAAACACAAAATCGACCGGCCCAGCTGGCAACTCAAGTCCGAGACCACCCGTGTTGCCGGCAACAAAACCATTCAATACTGTCTGTGTAATCTTGCCGCGGTTCACAAGTGGAACACCATTACCAGTGATGAAATCAATTGCCGCGGCGTTGGGCGCAGAGTCAGGTAGATTGCCGGACGCAAAATACCCAGGTGTCCCATCTATGAAGGGATTGAATGGAACACAGCCGCTGTTGGCCCCTGGGGTAAATGTCATATTGGCGGGAACACCCCAGGCAGTGGGCTTCCACGAAGACACCACATCATCATTCGGTGGCACGGCGCCTGGATCCAGATTCGATCGGCAGGTCGGCTGCCCGGTGGCCGGGTCGACAACGGCATCAATGGCAGCGAAGTAACGGTCTTCACGGCGCATGTTGGAAATGCTTGCCCGGACGTCTGTTCGTCCGTAGTTGGCAGATACTTCATAGTTCAGCCAGTGTGTCAGATCCCCGCGCAGGCCTACTACCGAACGGAATGTTTCGCGCGTATTGTCGTCGACGGAACGCATCTCCAGGTCGTCACGCGCAAGGCTGATGGTTGGGTCGTTGACGCCAGCCAGCACCTCACGGAAGCTGTCTGACAGGAATGGGTTATCCAGTGTGAGCTCAAGCGCCGAGGTAAACGAAGAGTTTCTGGGACTGACAGCATCTGTTTTTACGTACTTGAGTTCTGTAAACGCTGTCATCGCCGGTGTCAGATCATAGCGACCAAGCGCGTTGACCGAATGCACTTCCGTTTCCGGCAGAAACTGGTTGGTGAAATATGCTGTGGGCGTACCATCACCGCCTTCACCGATATAGTGTGCGCCGGAAACAGGAGTACCCAATCGATAGGGGTTGCCCTGGGAATTCAGCGTCAGGTCACCAAACCCAATCGCTTCGCCGGTAGTAGGATCAGTACCCATAATGTCGTAACGACCAGCGGGTGATGTAAAGATATAATGGCGCTGTCCG
>Ga0208316_1000450_pt1 | contig 35980 bp, 34 predicted proteins | sample MalvireepMed_231_FD_184240 | JGI IMG/M metagenome (GOLD analysis project Ga0208316, IMG submission 184240) | Marine viral communities from the Global Malaspina Expedition - Malaspina viral metaG DeepMed_231 (SPAdes) (version 2) | ecosystem: Environmental > Aquatic > Marine > Oceanic | place... | reverse complement strand
TTTATGAAGCTTCGTCGCCTCCCGTCGTCGTCACAGGCTCGCGCATACTGCCCGGCTCTGTGACCGCCGGCGCGCCAGAGACCTACCCTGACGCCACGCCCAACGCCGTGCGCCGGACCATGGACGAGCCGGTCTCGACCTTCTCCATCGACGTGGACACGGCCAGCTATTCCAACGTCCGCCGCTTCATCGACGACGGCATGTCGCCCCCGGCCGACGCCGTACGGGTCGAGGAGATGATCAACTATTTCGACTACGGCTACGCTCAGCCCGCCAGCGCCGACGAGCCCTTCGCGGTCACCACCGCCGTGGTCGACTCGCCTTGGGCCGAGGGTCGCCGGATCGTCCACGTGGGCCTTCAGGGTTATGAATTGCCTGAAGACCAGCGCCGTCCGCTGAACCTGACCTTCCTGGTCGACGTGTCCGGCTCCATGGGCAGCGAGGACAAGCTGGAGCTGGCCCAGCGGGCCATGAACCTGATCATCGACCGGCTGCGGCCCCAGGACACCGTGGCCGTGACCTACTATGCCGAAGGCGCGGGCACGACGCTGCAGCCCACGGCGGGCACGGACAAGCTGCGCATCCGCTGTGCGGTTGAGAGCCTGCGCGCCTATGGCGGCACCGCCGGCGCCACCGGCATGACCAACGCCTATGATCAGGCGCGGGTGAACTACGCCGACGACCGGGTGAACCGCATCCTCATGTTCACCGACGGCGACTTCAACGTGGGCGTCACCGACAACCGCTCCATCGAGGAGTATGTGTCGCTGCAACGGGACAGCGGCATCTATCTGTCGGTCTACGGCTTCGGGCGCGGCAACTATCAGGACGCCCGCATGCAGACCATTTCCCAGGCCGGGAATGGCACGGCGGCCTATGTGGACAGCCTGAACGAGGCGCGGCGGCTGTTCGGCCCCGCCTTCGACCGGGGCGCCTTCCCCATCGCCGACGATGTGAAGATCCAGGTGGAGTTCAACCCCGCCCATGTCGCTGAGTGGCGTCTGATCGGCTACGAGACCCGCCTGCTGGATGAGGCCGACTTCAACAATGATGCGGTGGATGCCGGCGAGGTGGGCTCGGGCGCCTCGGTGACGGCGCTGTACGAGATCACGCCCGTGGGCGGCCCGACCCAGCTGTCAGAGCGTCGCTACGACACCCGCCAGGCGCCGCCCGCCACATCCGACGAACTGGCCTTCGTGCAGGTGCGCTACAAGCTGCCGGGCGAGGACGGGTCGGTGCTCATGCAAACGCCGGTGTCCCGCGCCGCTTCGGCCTCCGCGCCGGAAAGCACCCGCTGGGCCCTGGCCGTCGCCGCCTTCGGCCAGCGTCTGCGCCGCGATCCGTGGCTCGGCGCAGACTACGGCTGGGACCAGGTGCTCGACCTGGCGCAGAGCGCTCGCGGCGACGATCCCTATGGCGAGCGGGCGGCCTTCGTCCAGATGATCCGCGCGGCGTCCGAACTCCCGCCCCGCGACACGCCCTGAGGCGCAGCCGTGACGCGACTCGCCCGTCACGGCTGTGGCGGGCGATAGTTTGAGACGCCCGAGCCAGGCGGTCGCCCATACCTGTTTTCTCCCTTTTGGCCAGGGAGAAACCCGAGGGTCACGATGAAGAACAACCACCAAAGGAGAACAACAATCGACACGAGATCCGCAGTGAGAACTTCCGCTGATTCAGGGGCTACCGCCCGAACAGCATGGGTGAGTATCCACAGGCTCGTCGTCACCTGAAGCACTTGAAAGGCGATATACCAACGTCCTGAATATCCACGATCGTGCGCCCGTTGCACGGACACCGCAGTGATGGGCCAGACGAAAATCAGGGTCAAAAAGGCGACGAAGAAAAACTGCACCCAAGGTCTCTGATCTGGCGACAGGCCGGAAAAGACAGCGCTCAGAAGCAAGCCCGCGAAGAGATTGAACAGCGCCGATATGAACGCCAGACCGAAACTGAACAGCCAGAACTGCAGGCGATTAGCGCGCCCGTTGAAAGACAATACATCCATGGACCCCTCCCGAACTTCACACCGAGGGTAGCGTCTCCCGAACGGCGAGCAACGCCTATTCGAACTCCACCAGCACGTCGTCGGCGGCTACGCTGTCGCCGGCGGCGGCGCTGACGGTCTTGACCTTGCCGTCGTGTTCGGCGCGCAGGATGTTCTGCATCTTCATGGCCTCGATCACGGCCACGGCCTCGCCGGACTGGACCGCCTGACCCGGCTTCACATTGATGGAGACCACCAGTCCGGGCATGGGCGACTGGATCAGCTTGGAGGTGTCGGCCGCCTCCTTCTCGGGCAGCCGCGCGTAAAGGTCGGCGATGTGGGGCGCCAGCACCCGCACCCGCGCCTTCGAGGCCCGCCAGCGGATGTTGAAGCCGTCCGGCGCGCGCTTCACCTCGGCGGTGAACGGTTGGCCTTCATCAGAGCCATTGGCGAGCACGGCGCGGAACTGGGCCAGGCCGGGACGCCAGTCGATGTCGGTCAGGGTCAGGGTGTGGTCGCCGTCCAGATCGATGACCAGGCTCTCGTCATCGTCATAGCCCACCATGATCCCCTGGCGCTCGTCGCCGATCAGGACCGCCCACTCGAACCGGTCCGAAGGGTCGCCGGACTGTTCGGCGAGAATCTCGTTCATGGCCGCGGCCGCGGCGATCATCACGTCGCGGCCGAAGCCCGTCACCGGCAGGCCGTCGAAGCCGTCGGGGAACTCGTCCTTGATATAGCTGGTGGACAGCACGCCCGAGCGGAACCGGTCCTGCTCCATCACCGCCGCCAGGAAGGGGACATTGTGCCCCACGCCTTCCAGATGGGTGTCCTCCAGCGCGCGGGCCATGCCGTCGATGGCGCCTTCGCGGGTGGGGGCCCAGGCGCACAGCTTGGCGATCATGGGGTCGTAGAACATGCTGATCTCGTCGCCCTCGCGGACGCCGGAATCGTTGCGCACCACATAGCCGTCCTGCTCGCCCTCGGCGGGCTGGTCATAGCGCACCAGCCGGCCGATGGAGGGCAGGAAGCCGCGATAGGGATCCTCGGCGTAGATGCGGCTCTCGATGGCCCAGCCGTCGATCTTCAGATCCTTCTGGGTCAGGTTGAGCTTCTCACCCCAGGCCGAGCGGATCATCTGTTCGACCAGATCGACGCCGGTGATCAGCTCCGTCACCGGATGCTCCACCTGGAGGCGGGTGTTCATCTCGAGGAAGAAGAAGCTCTTGTCCTGCCCGGCCACGAATTCGACCGTCCCGGCGGAGTCATAGTTGACGGCCTTGGCCAGGGCGACGGCCTGGGCGCCCATGGCGGCGCGGGTGGCGTCGTCCAGAAGGGGCGACGGCGCTTCCTCGATGACCTTCTGGTTGCGGCGCTGGATCGAGCATTCCCGCTCGAACAGGTGGATGACATTGCCGTGCTTGTCGCCCAGCACCTGGATCTCGATGTGGCGCGGGTCGATGATGAATTTCTCGAGGAAGACGCGGTCGTCGCCGAAGGCGTTCTTCGCCTCCGCCTTCACGGCGGCGAATCCCTCGGCCATGTCGGCGTCGGAATGGGCCACGCGAATGCCCTTGCCCCCGCCCCCGGCCGAGGCCTTGATCATGATCGGATAGCCGATCTCGCGCGCGATCTTCACGGCCTCTTCCGGCGTCTCGATCAGACCCATGTGGCCCGGCACGGTGGACACCCCCGCCTCGGCGGCCAGCTTCTTCGAGCTGATCTTGTCGCCCATGGCGTCGATAGCCTCGGGGTTCGGGCCGATGAAGGCGATGCCCTCGTCGCGCAGCCGCCGGGCGAAGCCGGCGTTCTCGCTCAGGAAACCGAAGCCCGGATGCACCGCCTCGGCGCCGGTCTGGCGCACCGCCTCCACGATCTTGTCGGCGAGCAGATAGGACTGGTTCGCCGGCGCCGGGCCGATCAGGACCGCCTCGTCCGCCATCTCCACAGCCAGCGATCCGGCGTCCGCCTCCGAATAGACCTGCACCGTCGCAATGCCCATGCGCCGGCAGGTCTTGATGATGCGGACGGCGATCTCGCCCCGGTTGGCGATGAGGATCTTGGAGAACATGCCTTGATGACTTCCCTGACGCGGTCTGTCGCCGCTTGCCGAGGTCCGGCTTACGGCTCGCGCCACCCCGTGTAAACGCCCGCGCCGCCCCTTGCGGGGTTGGCGAAGCTGGGCTGATAGGGTTTAACACCCGGCATCTGCACATTAACCGATCCGGAGATCCTGCCGTGAAAACCCTCCTCGCCACTGCAGCGTCCGTCCTGGCCCTCGCCGTCACCGCGAGCGGGGTCGTCGCCCAGGACTGGCGCGCCGCCGCCGAACAGGATCTGACCGCCGCCCGTGACGCCTTGGCCGCGAACCATCCGGCCGCCGTCATCGAAGCCCCCTCGAGCGCACAGTTCCGCTCCTGGCTGAACGAGGGTTACGCCGAGGCCCAGAGCAATCTGGGACGGGTCAATTCGCCCAACGCCTACGCCTATCTGCTGCGCGGCTACGGCTACGGATTCCGCGACGCCAACATCAGCCTCAGCCCGACGTGGGAAGGCCGCCAGCCCTGGGACGGCGTGGCATGGGCCAACTTCGCCACCGCCTGGCGCGACGGCGCCTATGTGGTGACATGGGTCAAGGACGGCGTGCGCCGCAACGTGCCCCAGGTGGGCTGGGTGCTGGACTCCTGCGACGGAACGCCCGCCGAAGAACTCGCCCAGCGTCGCCTGGATCGCTGGGAAGGCGACCTGACGCTTGAAGCCGACCGCATCGAAACGGCTCCCTACCTGTTCTGGGACCGAGGCAACCCCATGGCCGGGGGCATGCCCAGCGAGTGCCGTTTCATGGACGGCCGCCGCCGCCGCAATGTGGACATCGTGACGGACTTCGCCTCGCCCGAGGATCGTGAGGCGGCGTATCGCGCCTCGGTCTATGTGGCCCCGTCGGTTCCTCTGGCGGTCGAGATGGTCAACGGCCTCGCCTGGGTGAACATCCACACCCTCGCCGACGACGCGAACTGGGCCGCCTTCCTTGCCCAGGTGGACGCGCAGCAGTCCGCGATCCGCGGCGCGCCCGGGGTCGTCATCGATCTGCGCGGCGCGGACGGGATCTCGGCCTCTTCGGCCAGCTACGTCCTGCGCGCTGCGGCTCGCATCTGGACGCCGGAAATGATCGGCGCCGCCCAGCCCACCGACGTCGAGCTCGGCTACCGCGCCACCACCGCCAACCGCGAGTGGTTCGCCCAGGCCCTGGCCCGCATGCAGGCGGATCCCGCCTTCGTCGCCAACAACCCCGCCACCATCGCCGAGACCCAGGCTGTGATCGACGCGTTCGACCAGGCCATCCAGGCCGGCCAGCAGAGCTTCACCCGGCCGGTTCCTTCCATCGGCGATATCGAAACCGGCGCCAATCCGGTGCGCGGCAACGTGGTCGTTCTGCTGGACGGCGGATGCTCGGGCGGCTGCCTGGATGCGGTGGACGTGCTGAAGGACCTGCCGAACGTGCGTCTGGCGGGTCAGACCACCAGCGCCGACACCCTGTTCATCGAGCCGACCATCACCGCCCTGCCCTCGGGCTTCGGCCGCGTGGTCTATGGCCACAAGGCGTGGATCAACCGCGAGCGCGCCTCCAACGCGCCGCACACGCCGGATCAGGGGCTGGCCTACACGGGCAACCCCACCGACGAGACCGCGGTGCGCGCCTGGGTCGCGAGCCTGTTCGGCGGCTGATCCGCACAACCGGTCCGTCGCCCTCAGATCGGGGGCGACGGGTCCGGCCGCGCTTGCTAAACGAGACCGGCAACCGCCAGGGAGTCGCGCGTGGTTTTTCCCGAATTCGATCCGGTCCTGATCCAGCTGGGGCCCTTGCCCATCCGCTGGTACGCCCTGGCCTATGTGGCCGGCATCGTGCTGGGCTGGCGCTATGCGGTGATGCTGTCCAGGCGCGACAGCCTGTGGACGCCGCGCACGCCTCCCGTCACCGGGCCGCAGATCGACGATCTGGTGCTGTGGATCACCCTCGGCATCATCGGGGGCGGACGTCTGGGCTACGTCCTGTTCTATCGCCCCGACCTGTTCGGCCAGATTTTCTCCGGATCGGGCATCGGCGAGCGGCTGGAGATTCTCCAGATCTGGACCGGCGGCATGTCGTTCCACGGCGGTCTGATCGGCGTGGCGTTGGCGCTGTTCTTCTTCGCCCGCCACCAGAAGATCAATCCCCTCTCGCTGGGCGACCTGATCGCCCCCGTGGCGCCCATCGGCCTGTTCTTCGGCCGCATCGCCAACTTCATCAACGGCGAGCTGTGGGGCCGACCCACCGACGGACCGTTCGGCGTGGTCTTCTGCAACGACCGCATCATGCAGCTCTACGGCTACTGCCCGGCCGGCGTCGAGCCGCGCCACCCCAGCCAGCTCTACGAGGCCGGGCTGGAAGGGCTGGTGCTGTTCGCCATTCTCGTCGTGGCCGTGTGGAAATGGCGGCTGCTGGCCAAGCCGGGCTATGTCACCGGCATCTTCCTGCTGGGGTACGGCCTGTCCCGGGCGGTGCTGGAGACGGTGCGCGAGCCCGACACCCACATGCCCGAGGCGCTGCGGGGCATGGTGACCATGGGCATGCTGCTGTCCATTCCGATGATGCTGATCGGCGCCTGGCTGATCTGGCGGGCCTGGAGCCGACCGCCCGCGCAAGGGTGATCCCATGGCCCTGATCGACCGCCTGCGGCGCGAGATCGCCCTGACCGGACCCATGACGGTGGCGGACTATGTCACCCGCTGCCTGCATGACCCGCAGGACGGCTACTACGCTGCGCGGCCGAACCTTGGGGCGCGGGGTGATTTCATCACCGCGCCGCTGGTCAGCCAGATGTTCGGCGAACTGGTCGGCCTTTGGGCGGTGGAAGTCTGGACCCGCCTCGGCGCACCGGACTGCTTCCGGCTGGTGGAGGTCGGACCCGGCGACGGGACCCTGATGGACGACGCCCTGCGCGCCGCCCGTCTGGCCCCCGGCTTTCTGGAGGCCTGCGATCTTGTGCTGATCGAGCCCAGCGCTCCCTTGCGCGAGGCTCAGGCCCGTCGCCTGTCCGACCACGACCGGCAGCCGCGCTGGGTGAAGTCCCTGCATGCCGTCGAGACCGACGCCCCGGTCATCCTGATCGCCAACGAGGTGCTGGACTGCCTGCCCGCGCGCCAGTTTCTGCGCACCGAAACCGGCTGGGCCGAGCGGCGTGTAGGACTGGACGAGGCCGACGGCCTGACCTTCGGCCTGACCGCGCCCAGCGCCGGGTTCCTCAAGCCCGCCTTCGACATCGAACCGGGCCAGATTTTCGAGATTTCCGAACAACAGGCCGCCTTCGGCCGCGACCTGGGCGCCCTGATCGGCGAGGCCTCCGGCGCCGCGCTTCTGATCGACTACGGTCGCGACCGGCCCGGTCCCGGCGACACCCTTCAGGCCCTGAAGCGGCACGAGAAGGTTGATCCCCTGTCCACGCCGGGCGAGGCCGACCTGACCCAGTGGGCCGACTTCCCGGTCGTGCTGGAGGCTGCGGTGCGGTCCGGCGCCGACGTCACCGGCTGCCGCGGCCAGGGCGATTTCCTGCGGGCGCTCGGCGTCGAGACCCGCGCCCGGCGTTTGATGCAGTCCCGCCCTGACGCCGCGCCGGTGATCGAGCGCCAGTTGCGCCGCCTGACCGCACCGGACCAGATGGGCGACCTGTTCAAGGCCGCCTGTGTGTTCGCCCCGAAGAGCCTGTCCATTCCCGGCTTCGAGGGCTGACATGGCCGAGCACCTGACCCACCCCCTGCTGGACCTGCCCGGCGTCCGCCACGCCTTCTTCACCCGCAACGGCGGCGCCTCGACCGGCATCTATGACAGCCTGAACGTGGGGCTCGGCTCCAGCGACGATCCGCAGGCCGTGCGTGAGAACCGCCGCCGCTGCGCCGCCGTGTTCGGCGCGGGGGAAGACCATCTGTTCACCGCCTACCAGATCCACTCGACCCTCATTCGCGTGGCCGAGGCGCCGTGGGGCGATCAGCGCCCTGAGGGCGACGGCGTGGTGACGGACCGGCCCGGCCTGGTCTGCGGCGCCCTGACCGCCGACTGCGCGCCGATCCTGCTGGCGGACCCCCACGCCCGGGTGGTGGGCGCGGTGCATGCCGGCTGGAAGGGCGCGCTGTCGGGCGTCGTCCACAGCGGCGTGGCGGCCATGCAGGCCTTGGGCGCCATTCCCGAGCGCATGGTGGCCGTGGTCGGCCCCTGCATCGGGCCGGACAGCTATGAGGTGGGCGCGGACTTCCACGAACGGTTCGAACACCACGATCGCGGCGCGGGTCGTTTCTTCCGACCGGGGGCGGCGCCGGACAAGCGCCTGTTCGACCTGCCCGGCTTCGTCCTCTGGCGGCTGGCCGAGGCCGGCGTGGTGCAGGCCGTCTGGACCGGCCACGACACCTGCACCGACGAGGCGCGCTTCTTTTCCAACCGCCGGGCCTTCAGGCGCGGCGAGCCGGATTTCGGCCGCCTGCTGTCCGCCATCAGCCTGACCGACTGATCACCCGCCGTAATAGGTCGGCGAACCCGGTCCGACCGGCAGCCCCAGGCCGAACACCCACAGGAAGAACAGGATGGTCCATCCGATCGTGAAGAAGATCGAATAGGGCAGCATCATCGCGATCATGGTGCCGATGCCCACGTCCTTGTTGTAGCGGGTCGCCCACGCCAGGATCAGGCCGAAATAGCTCATCATCGGGGTGATGATGTTGGTGGTGGAATCCCCGATCCTGTAGGCGGTCTGGATCACCTCGGGCGAATAGCCGATCAGCATCAGCATGGGCACGAAGATCGGCGCGGTCATGGCCCACTGGGCCGAGGCGGAGCCGATCATCAGGTTGACGAAGCAGCAGATCAGGATGAAGCCGATGAACACCGCCGGCCCGGTCAGGCCGCTGTTCTGCAGGAAGGTGGCGCCGTTGACGGCCGTGATGGCGCCAAGGTTCGACCAGCCGAAGAAGGCCACGAATTGCGCGGCGAAGAAGACGATCACCACATAGAGGCCCAACGTGGAGATGGCCGAGGCCATGCCGTCGATCACGTCCCGGTCGCTCTTCATGGTGCCGACCGTCCGGCCGTAGGCGAAGCCCACCACGAGGAAGAACAGCAGGATCCAGGTGACGAAGCCGCCGAAGAAGGGCGACCGGATTCGGTCGCCGGTCACCGGATCCCGCAGCAGGCCCCAGTCCGGCACCAGTGTCAGGGCCATGACCGCAAAGACGCCCAGCACCGCCAGACCGGCGACCTTCAGGCCCTTCTTCTCCCGGTCGGTCAGGGCGTCCATGGAGCCGCCCTTGAGGATCTCGGGATCGGCCTTGGTCTTGTCATAGGCGCCCAGCTTGGGCTCGACGATGTAGATGCTGACCAGCGAACCGATAATGGTCACCAGAAACACGCTGACGACCATGAAGAAGTAGCTGGCCGTGGCCGTCACCGCATAGGTGGGGTCGATCAGGCGCGCGGCCTCCTCGGTGATCCCGGCCAGCAGCGGGTCCACCGTGCCAATCAGAAGGTTGGCGGAATAGCCGCCGGAGACCCCTGCGAAGGCCGCCGCCATGCCGGCCAGCGGATGCCGCCCCAGCGAGTAATAGACCGCCCCCGCCAGCGGGATCAGCACCACATAGCCCATCTCGGACGCCGTGTTGGACAGCACGCCCGCGAACACGATGGCCATGGTCACCACCTTGGGCGATGCGCCCAGGACGATGCCCCGCACCGCCGCTGACAGCAGGCCCGAGCGTTCCGCCACCCCCACGCCCAGCATGGCCACCAGCACCACGCCCAGCGGCGCGAAGCTGGTGAAATTGTCCACCAGGCTGGTGAAGATGCGGCGCGCGCCGTCGGCGGTCATCAGGCTGACCGCGCGGATCATGCCGTCCTCGGATCGGCCGGACGCACCCAGCGGGCGGGGGTCCTCCACCGCCACGCCCATGGCCCCGAACAGGCCGGACAATAGCACGATGGCCACGGCCAGCAGGAAGAAAAGGGTCACCGGGTGCGGCAGGCAATTGCCCAGCCACTCGACCCCGTCGAGAAAGCGCGTGAAGGCGTTGCGCTTGCCCGGGGGCGGACCGCCGGGAGGGGTTGAACCATTGGGCGTGGCCGGCGTGGCGTCGGTCATCAGTCGTCCATGTTCTGTTGAATCGGGCGGGGCCTGACCGGCCCAAGCCCGTCCTGACGCCCCTATGTCGAGGGACACTTTCAGCCGACCGGGGAGCGAAAGTCCAGCCATGCGGTGGTCTTGCGGGCGCCGCGCCTGATATGACCCCCGCCTGAACCCCGCCCTGCACGATCCCGACGGAGCCCCATGCCCGCCCTCGACACCCTGCGCGCCCGGATCGCCGACTATCCGATGCTGGAAACAGCCATCGGCCTGATCCTGCTGGTTCTGGCCGCCGTGCTCATCGACTGGCTGGTGCGTCACGTGTTGCTGCGGATCGGTCAGAAGGTGCTGAAGACCGTCGGCCTGGACGACGAGGCCGAGCCCATGGCGCCGGTGGCCCACCGCCTGGCGCGCATCGCCCCGGCCATGGTGATCTACAACGGCGTGATCGTGATCCCGAATCTGGCGCCGGACGCCGCGACGGTGATCCAGAACGTGGCCTCGGCCTTCATCATCCTGACGGTGGTTCTGGCCGTGGCGGGCGGGCTGGACGTGGTCAACAGCGCCTACTCCCGTCGCGCGGAGTCCGTGAACCGGCCCATCAAGGGCTACATCCAGGTGGTCAAGATCGTCCTCTACGCGATCGCCGCCATCCTGGTCATCGCCACCCTGATCGAGCGCTCGCCCCTGCTGCTGCTGTCCGGCCTGGGCGCCATGGCGGCGGTGCTGATGCTGGTGTTCAAGGACACCATTCTGTCGCTGGTCGCCTCGGTGCAGCTGACCTCCAACGACATGGTGCGCATCGGCGACTGGATCGAGGCGCCCCAGATGAACGCCGACGGCGACGTCATCGACATGGCCCTGCACACGGTGACGGTGCAGAATTTCGACAAGACCATCACCCACATCCCCACATGGAAGCTGGTCAGCGAGAGCTACAAGAACTGGCGCGGCATGAGCGAGTCCGGCGGGCGACGCATCAAGCGCAGCCTCCTGATCGACCAGAACAGCGTCCGCTTCCTGACCGACGACGAGCGCCAGGCCCTGTGCCGCTTCGCCCTCATCGACGACTACCTCGGCGAAAAGCGCGCGGAGCTGGAGGACTGGAACGGCAAGCTGATCGAGGCCGGGCGTGACCCGGTCAACACCCGCCGCGTCACCAACATCGGCACCTTCCGCGCCTATGTGCGGTCATATCTGGGCAATCATCCGCGCGTGCACGCTCACGGCATGACCCTGCTGGTGCGTCAGCTGGATCCGACGCCCGAGGGCCTGCCGCTGGAGATCTACTGTTTCGCCACCACCACCAACTGGGCGGAGTATGAAGGGATCCAGGCCGACATCTTCGACCACCTGATCGCCATCCTGCCCGAGTTCGGCCTGCGCCTGTTCCAGCAGCCCAGCGGTCTGGACCTGTCGGGCGCCCTGGCCGGCCGCGAGCGGGATCAGGCTTCGCCGTCGTCCTTGAAATAGGGCTCGACCGGCCCCTGCAGCTTGACGGTCAGCTGGTTGCCCTTGCGGTCGACCCGATTGCCGACGGCCAGACGGACCCAGCCCTCGGACACGCAGTATTCCTCGACGTTGGTCTTCTCCTCGCCCTTGAAGCGGATGCCGACCCCGCGCGCGAGCACGGCCTCGTCATGGTGCGGGCTGGCGGGGTTGACGGACAGACGGTCGGGAGGCGTTTCGGACATGACGGCTCTTTTCGGGATTCACTGAGCCGCCGTTTAGCCGAGCCCGCGTTGGATCGAAAGGGCCTTGGCCTATTGCACGGTCTGACGGGCGGGCTCAGCGCGCGCGGCCGGTTCATCCCCGGCGGCGTAGGGCTGGGGTCCCGGCGGCGCCGCAGGCGGAGTCTGGGCCTGAGCACGCGCCTGGGTCGGGGTCGGGCGGGGCGCAGGCCGGCGAGCCGGCCCGGCCGCGGGCTCGGCTTGTGCCGTGCGTGTCGGCTGCGGCGCAGGAGCATCCTCCACCGCAGCGTCGGCCCGGGCGGCCAATTCCTCAGCCTCATAGCGATCGGCCAGCTTCTCGGTCATCTCGCGGGCCTCGGCGGGCGGCATCTGGGCCATGATCGCGGCCAGGGCGCGCGGGCGCATGGCCTGGGCCACCGGCAGACGCACCGAGTCAGCCAGGGTGTTGAACACCGCCGCCGCCTCTCTCGGGCGCATGGCCTGATAGACCTGAACCAGCCGGTTGACCTCGGCCTGTTCACGCTCGTCGGCCTGGCCGAGCATGCCTTCAAGCTCGGCCTTGACCGCGTTCAGTTCCGCGATCCGCTCGTCCAGCTTCTGCTCGGCGGCGGCCATCAGCGGCAGCATGGTGGCGAAGTCCGCATCGCGGGCGTCCAGTTCGCCGCGACGATCCGACAGGCGCTGGATGATGCGCAACTCGGCCGGAGAGATGCCGGCTTGCTCAGCCAGTTGCTCCTCGGACAGGGCGCAGACGGCCGGAGCCGACGCGATGGTCGGCAAGGCCACGTCCTCGGCGGCGGTGACGCCCTCCTGGGCCCAGGCCTGGGCGCCCTGGAACAGGTCAGGCGCCAGCCCCACCGCACGCACGGCGACGATGCCGCCCACGGCGATGGCGATCAGGGGGAGGACGCGGGGCATCTTCATCAGGCGGGCTTTCCGGAAATCAGGCGGCGAACAGGTCTTCGTCCAGCTTACGCCGGGCGCGGTTCAGGCTTTGTTGAGCAGTTTGGTTAGCGGCCAGAGCCTGCAGGATCATGGAGGCGCGCTCCGCCGCCTGCTCCGGGGCCGGATCGGCTTTGGCGACTGGCGACGCGGCGGGCTCCAGGCGGCGCTCCAGAACCACCGGCGCCGGGGCCGGCTCGGTGCGAGCAGCCGGTTCGGCGCGCTTCGGCGCATTGGCCATCAGCGCTTCCAGTTCGGCTTTCAACTGGCGTCCCTTGACGATGCGATCATGCAGAAGGTCCGTGTCCTGCCCGGCCGACTTCAGCGCCATCAAGGCATTCTCGGCCTTGCCGGCGGCGGCGTTCAGCTCGCTCACCGCCTTGGCGAATTCGGCCTGTCCGTTGCGCAGGGCGGTCAGCTTGCGCTCCAGCCGGATGCCGAACGCCACGGCGCCGATCAACAGCAGCATCAGGACCCCGTCCAGGATCAATCCGGTCGCGCTCATCGTTTTCCTCCGGTCAGCCGGCTGGCGGTTTCAACACTGATGGGCCGCTCCACGCGCACGGCGATGTGCTGGCCCTTGCGGCCCATGCGGCCGGTGGTCACCGGGATCGAGCCACAGCGCACGCTCACCTCGCTGTCGGGCCCGGCGTTCAGCATCAGGGTGTCGCCGACCTTCAGGTCCAGCACCTTCTGGAGCGACATCTGTTGCTCCTCCAGCACGGCGCGCACCTCGGTCTCGGTGGTCCAGAGCTCGGTGGCCAGGTGGCTTTCCCAGATATTATCGCGCCCGAACTTCTCGCCCATGAACTGCTGCAGCAGCATCTTGCGGATGGGCTCCAGCGTCGAATAGGGCAGCAGCAGCTCCACCCGGCCGCCGCGATCCTCCATGTCGATGCGCAGCTTGACCAGGATGGCGGCGTTGGCCGATCGGGCGATGGCGGCGAAGCGCGGATTGGTTTCCAGCCGGTCCAGATTGAAGTGCACGGGGGTCAGCGGCTCGAACGCCGCCTGGGCGTCGGCCAGGACCACCTCGATCATGCGCTGCACCAGCATGCGTTCGATTGTGGTGTAGGGGCGGCCCTCGATGCGCAGGGCCGCCGTGCCGCGGCGGCCGCCCAGCAGCACGTCCACGATGGAATAGATCAGGTTGGAGTCGACCGTCAGCAGGCCGTAGTTGTCGAGCTCCTCGGCCCGGAACACCGCCAGGATCGCCGGCAGCGGGATCGAGTTCAGGTAGTCGCCGAAACGGATCGAGCTGATGTTGTCCAGCGACACCTCGACGTTGTCGGAGGTGAAATTCCGAAGGCTGGTCGTCATCAACCGCACGAGGCGGTCGAACACGATCTCCAGCATCGGCAGGCGCTCATAGCTGACCAGCGCCGAGTTGATGATGGCGCGAATGCCCGAACGGTCAGAGCCGTCGTCGTCGCCAAGGTCGAAGCCGAGCAGGCTGTCGATTTCGTCCTGGTTCAGGACGCGCTCCGACAGACCCGCTTCGCCGCCGGCCTCCGCTTCGCCTTCGGGGGATTCGGCGTCACTCATGGCTTACTGCACCAGCATTTCTTCGATGAGCACCGCATCCACATGACCCGGCTCGGCGATCAGGTTCACCCGTCGCAGCAGTTCCTGACGCAACTGATGGCTTCCGGCCGACCCGGCCAGTTCCTCGGGACGCAGTTCGCGCAGGTATCCCTGCAGCATATCCTGCAGGCGGGGCGCCTCGGCCTGGAGAGTCTGGGCCAGATGGGCGTCTTCCATCTCCAGGGTCAGCTTGAGCTTAAGCAAGGTCGGCCTGCCGCTGGAGGACTGAATGTTCACCACCATGTCGGGCAGGGTGAAGAAGGTGACGCCGTCAGGGCCGGCGGCGATCACGCCGACGCCCTCGGCGCCTTCCGTCGGCGCGCCATGGCCGTCGCCGCCCTTCTTGGCGGGAGGCGGCGGAGCCGCGTGCGCCTCGTCGCCGGCTTCCTCGGCCGGGGCCGCCGGCTTCATCAGAAAGAAGGCCGCCGCGCCGCCGCCCAACACGAGCACGCCGACCGCCGCGCCGATGATCAGCAGCATCGGCGGCTTCTTCTTGGCGGGTGCGCCCTCACCCTCGCCGTCGCCGCCCTCGGCGGGCGCGTCGGTCGTTGCGGGCAGGCCCGCGTCTTTCTTTTTCTTGCCGAGTTTCAGCATGTGTCCAGACGCCCCGAAGCTGGCGAATCTCCAGCCTGTACATTCCAGCACCAGAAGACGCGGGTTTGGTTAACGAGGCGTTCATAACCGGCAGTTTCTGCCGGGCGACGAGCCGGGCATTCCGCATCAAACCCTTGCGCAACAACGATTAACCCTTTTGGCCCGCCCCTTGCTCGGGGTTGGTCTCAAGGAGTTGCCCGTGGAAAACGCCGCCTACGTCGCCCTGTCCCGTCAGATGACGCTTCGTCGCGAACTGGACATCGTGGCCAACAATATCGCCAACGCCGACACCACCGGCTTCAAGGTGGAGCAGTTGATGGTCGGGACCGAGGTCGGTCAGCGGGCGCGCAATCATGGCATCCGCCCTTCCGCCAGCTTCGTGCTGGACAACGGCGTGGGTCGGGATTTCGGCCAGGGCGCGCTCAGCCAGACGGGCCGCACCCTGGACTTCGCGATCGAGGGCGAAGGCGCCTTCTTCACCGTCGCGGCGGGCGACGGCGAGGCCTACACCCGCGACGGGGCCTTCACCCTGGACCCGGAAGGGCGGCTGACCACCGAGGCCGGCAACGCGGTTCTGGGCGACGGCGGCGAGATCATCCTGAACCCCGCACTCGGAACCCCGACCGTGGCCGAGGACGGCACCATCACCCAGGACGGTCAGGTCACAGGCCGCCTCAGTGTCGTGCGTTTCGCCCTGCTCTCCGTGCTCGAAAAGGGCGGCGACGGCCTCTACCGCAACACCGCCAACGAGGCCCCGGTCGAGGCCAACGACGTCCAGATCCGTCAAGGCATGCTGGAAGGCTCCAACGTGAACACCATCCTCGAGATCACCAACCTCATCGAGATCAGCCGCGCGTACGAGCGCGCATCCAAGATGATCGAAAACCAGAACGACCTGTCCAAGCGCGCCGTCGAGCGCCTCGGCCGTCCGAACTAGGGAGAAGCTGACCATGCGCGCACTTCGCACCGCCGCCTCAGGGATGCTGGCTCAACAGCTGAACGTCGAGGTCATTTCCAACAACATCGCCAACATGAACACGGTGGGCTTCAAGCGTCAGCGCGCCGAGTTCCAGGATCTGCTGTACCAGAACGTCGAGCGCATGGGGGCCCAGTCCTCCGCCCAGGGCACCGTGGTCCCCACGGGCATCCAGATCGGCGCCGGTGTGAAGGCCGGCAGCGTCTACCGCATCATGACCCAGGGCTCGCCCACCCAGACCGGCAACACCTACGACCTGGCCATCGACGGGCGCGGCTACTTCCAGGTGACCATGCCCTCGGGCGAGATCGCCTACACCCGCGCGGGCAATTTCTCGGTCAATCAGGAAGGCCTGCTGGTCACCGACGACGGCTACCAGGTGGAGCCCGCCATCGCGATCCCTCAGGAGGCCGTGGACGTGTCCATCTCCCGCGCCGGGCAGGTGCAGGTGATCCTGGACGGCGAGGCCGAGCCCCAGGTCGTCGGGCAGCTGGAAATCGCCACCTTCTTCAACGAGGCGGGCCTCGAGGCCATCGGCGACAACCTGCTGCTGGAGACCGCGGCATCGGGCCCCGCCACCATCGGCGCGCCCGGCGACATCGGCTACGGGCAACTTCTGCAGGGCTACACCGAAGCCTCCAACGTGGACGCCGTCAGCGAAATCACCGCCCTGATCGTGGCCCAGCGCGCCTACGAGATGAACTCCAAGGTCATCTCCACCGCCGACGAAATGCTCAGCGTCTCCGCCCAGGTGAAGTCATGATGAGAGCCGTCTATCGCCGCCCGGCCTTCGAGGTGATGCCGCGTCGCCGCCGCGCCCGCATCGGCGTGGGCGCCGCCGCCCTCGCCGCCCTGATCATCGCCACGGTGGCCGCCACCCCGGCCCTGTCGAGCCCCGTCAGCCTGTCCGCCGCCCCCATGGACGACGACGGCCGCATCACGCTCGGCGAGCTGTTCGACGGCGCCGGCTCGGCTTCGTCCGTGGTCGTGGCCCGGCGCAGCGGCCCGACCGCCGTTCTGGACGCCGGTCAGATCCAGGCCGCGGCCGCCCGCGCGGGGCTGCACTGGAGCAACCCCAACGGCCTGCGCCGCATCGTGGTGCGACAGGGATCGTCGGGGGCCGCCCTGACCCAGGCGTCCGCGTCCGCCGGGCGTCCCGGCGCGACCGTGGAGGTTCTGACCTACGCCCGCAGCCTCGCGTCCGGCGATGTGGTCCAGCCCGAGGACGTGGTCTGGTCGCAGGTTCAGGCCCACCAGGCCCCCGCGGGCGCGCCGCAAGACGCGGCCGAGGTCATCGGCCTGTCGGCCCGCCGGGCCATGCGCGCTGGCGCGCCGGTCCAGGCCCGCGACCTGACCGCGCCGGAAGTGATCGCGCGCGGCGACATGGTCCAGGTGGCCTTCATCTCGGGCGGCGTGCGCCTGACCGTCACCGGCCGCGCCACCCGCGACGCCGCCATGGGCGAGCCCGTGATCGTCACCAACCTCGACTCCGGCCGCGCCATCGACGCGGTGGCGGTCGGCCCCGGCCAGGCCGTGGCGGGTCCCGCCTCCCACGCCGCCCGCGCCAATCCCCGACAATTCGCCGCCCTGCGCTAGAGGAACCTGTCATGCGTAAAGCCCTCGCCGCCATCGCCCCTCTGCTCCTTCTGGGCGCCTGCTCCACCGCCATGGAGGCCGTACGCGGCCCCGAGCTGGCCCCCATCGGCTATCCCGCAGCCCTGGTCCCGGTGAACCAGCAGGTCCTCCCCGCGCCGGAGGCCCGGCCCGCGTCGGCCAACGCTATCTGGCGCACCGGCTCGCGCACCTTCTTCGGCGATCAGCGCGCGCGGAATGTCGGCGACATCCTGACCGTGGCCATCGACATCCGCGACCGCGCCCAGACGCAGAACTCCACCCAGCGCAGCCGCGCCAACGAGATCAACTCGGGCGTCACCAACTTCTTCGGTCTTGAGACCGAAGCCGCCGACGCCATCGGCGGCGCCTTCGACCCCTCGGCCCTGATCGGCTTCGGCGGCGGCTCCACCTCGTCCGGCTCGGGCAGTGTCAGCCGCTCCGAGAACATCAGCCTGACCATCGCTGCGGTCGTCACCGCCGTCATGCCCAACGGCAATATGGTCATCCAGGGTCGGCAAGAAGTGCGCACTAATCGCGAAGTGCGCGAGCTGACCGTCGCCGGCATCGTGCGCCCGGAAGATATTTCCTCCGCCAACGTGATCCGCCACGACCAGATCGCCGAGGCCCGCATCCACTACGGCGGACGCGGCGACATCAGCCGGGTCCAGGGCGCCCCCGCCGCCCAGTCCCTGGTGGAGCGCTTCAACCCGTTCTGACCGCACGAAACGGCTCAGCTTCCGTTCATCTTCGCCCTGTCACGTTTCGACAATCGAGGAACGCCGGAAGCTGGGCCGTGAACTGTTCACGGTCGTCCGCGTTCTGATCGGCGGAGGCAGTAGCAGTATGTTCAAGATTCTCATTCCCGCCGCCGGTTTTCTGGGTCTCGTGGCCCTCGCCGCCCAGCCCGCGTCTTCAGCCTATGAGGTCCAGCAGGACGTGCAGCCCATGGGCTGGCACCTGCATCAGGAAGGCTCCATGGCGAAGCTGACCTACGGTGTCGCCAATTCCGATCAGCTCGCCCTTATGATGACCTGCGATCCGGGCGATCGCAGCGCGGTGATCTACGGGGACGTTCAGCCTGATTCCCCCCGCTTGATGCGCGCGTCCCTCAGCTATTCCGAGCCAGATCCGCTGTCGGGCGGCGAGGCTTATGAGACCCGCATCGCCCTGAACGACTCGGCCCTGATCAATCTGGTCGAGCGCGGGGCGTTGCAGGTCGAGGGTGCGGCCGGCGCCTTCACCCTGCCCGCGACCGACGCAGAGCGTTCCCTGGTGTCGCGCTTCATCGGCTATTGCGCTTCGGATCGCGCCTGACCACTCTTGGTTCAGGATACGGGGGCTTGAACCATGACCGCATGGCTGTTGATGGCTGCGGCGCTGGCCGGCCAGTCGCCTGAACAGGCGCGTTGGACCTGGACTCTTTACGGCGCTGAAGACGAAGGCCAGGTCGTTCTGGCCAACGAAATCCCCGACACCCCCCATCTGCGGGCCACCCTGGAGTGTGAACCGGGCAGCGGCGCGGTCATGGTCTCGATATTCGATCGTGAAGAGGCCGATGGCGGCTATGTCTCGATCCGTTCAGGCCAGGCCTCCACAGCGTCGCAGGGCGAACGGACTGACAGTGGCGGCGCGACGCGCCTGACCGCCTCCCTCCGCACGGAACACCCGGTGTTCGCCGCATTTCTGGAAACCCGCTCGTTAACCCTGCATCAGGGCGAAAACCGCTGGGCCGTGCGCGTGGACGCCCGGCACGGCGCCCTGCTGACCGATTTCGCCGCCGCCTGCGGCGGCTGACACTGGAGCCCACATGCCCCCCTTCAGAGCTTTGGCCGCCACGGCGTCCCTGCTGGTCCTGACCGCCTGCGCCTCGGTCGATAGCCCGACCTCCGAGCCCTATGTGCGTCCGGAAGGCCCAGCACCGACGCCCATCGCCGGATACGACTGGCACTTCAACGCCCATCCCGACGGCGCAGCCCTGGCGTACGGCGTGGCTGAAAGCGACGACGTGCGCCTCAGCCTGCATTGCGAAACCGGAACGCCGGGCCTGATGCTCTACAAGGACGTGGAAGAAGGGACCGAGCCGGTCATCCATCTGGAATCCGGCGGCGAAACCGAACGCTTCCCCGCCGACTCCCAGCCGTCCATGCTCAGCGGCGGGGTGATCCTCAGCGCCTCGGCCGATCCCGCACATCCCGTGTTCCAGCGCTTCCGCCGTGTGGGCTGGATCGCGTCCTGGGTCGGTGACCGCCGCGAAGCCTACGCCGCTCACCCTGGCTCCGAAGCCGCCGTGGAAAGCTTCTTCAGCGCCTGCGGCTAACCCACCGCCCCGACGCAGCCCTCCGGCCCGCCCGGCGCGAGGCGCGCATCGGTCAGGGCCAGGGTCCAGCCGTGATGGGTGTGCAGACCCCAACGCCGGGCGCCGGCGCCGTCGCCCGCGTCGCCCCCGGCCGAAACCACCACCCGCCGACCGCCCGGCAAGGCCGCCGGGTCGATGGGACCGACCGCGAAGGCCGACGGAACCTCGCCGCCGAAGCCTTCGAACACGCTCAGGTGCGCCCATTCCTTGCGCAGGCCGATCCACCAGGGCGTGTCGTTGTTCACAGCCAGCACGGCCACGCCGTCGCCGTCCGAGGCGAAGCGCAGCGCAGACTCGGCGTCCTGGACCATGCGGATCTCCGCCGCCCGACCGAAACGCTGGCGCGCGCCGTCGAAGGCCCGGGCGGGTTCATTGGGCGACCAGACCTGGACCTTCAGCTGGCCCTGCTGGGCCAGACCCCAGCCGACGATCTCGCGCCACAGGCCCGTGACCGCCTCCTTGTGCGGCGCCGCCGCGCGGCCGTGCACGTGGGCCAGCACGGCCTTCTCGCGGTCGGGGCGCAGCTTGGTGTGCGGGCCGGTCGGCGCATCCTTGGCCCGGCCCACCTGGGCGGCCAGATCCAGACGCTTCTGGAACAGCTCGAGCAGCTGGTCGTCAACGGCGTCGATCCGGGCGCGCAGGGCGGCGAGCGCCTTGTGTTCGGGAGAGTCGGCGGCCGATTCAGGCCAGACCTGATGCAGGGTCGAATTGGGCATGGGTGATTTCGCTGGAGAGGAGTTTCAGGGACAGGGGCGCGGTCCGCCGCTCTGGCGTTCAGAGCGGTCGCCGGCGAGGCGGTCGGTTTTCAGAAAACCCGACGCCTCAGCCGGCGTATCGAAACTCGGAGGCGAAATAGCCGAAATAGGCCGCGCGCGAACGGTCAGAGGTGGAGACGGAAAGCGCGCGCGACATGGACATGACAAGGGTCCGGCAGTTGCGATCAGATCGACCGTGTCGCCCAGAACACGCAAAATCCTTGCGCCGTCAACCCTCTGAGGCCGTCAGCAGCACAAAGCGCGTGCGGTTATCCGCCGAATCCTGCAGATCGTGGCGCAGAATCGACAATCCGTAGATTTCAGCGGCGGGCGGCGGCGCCACGGCTGCGCGGCTGCGATCCTTCGCTTCGGCCACATCCCGCGCCGCGCCGGCGGTGTCGAACACCTCGCGCGCCTCAAGCCCCAGGTCGGCCAGCGCCTTCACGCATTGGCCGAGGGCGGCGGGATGGCTTTCGGCGGTCTTCAGATCCGACAGGCGCGCGCCCGGCGCCGCCATCAACGCCAGCCGGATCGGCCGCCACACCTCGGTGACCACCTCCAGGCCCGAGGCCGCCACCAGATCGGCGGCCGGCTGGACCACGCCGATGGTGGAGTTCTCCACCGGGATCAGGGCCAGGCCGCACTCGCCCGAGCGCACCGCATTGATCGCCTGGTCGAACGTCTCGAACGCCACCGGTTCGTCCCACGGCCGCAGCGCCAGGCACGCCGCATGGCTGAAGGCGCCGGGCGCGCCCTGATAAGCCACCCGAGCCGGGCCTTGCGATGGATCCGATGCGTTCATGTCCCACATATCCGCCGTTTCGCGCAGGACGCCAAGGGCCCGGAGGGGATGATCTCGCTCGCGCTGCGGTCGGTTAGCCGTCGGCGGCCTTGGAGTGTATGATGGGGTCATCGCGAGACACAGCGTCGGGGCGCTCGCGGCTGGAAGAAAGCGACCCTCGCGCCGCACACTTCCGCCTTCACACGAAAAGCACGGCCTCGACACGCAGCCCTTCCGGCCATCCGGTGGTCTGTGTGAGAGCGCCCTGCAAGATCCACGGATGAGGACCCATGACCGGAAGCACGCCCACATGGGACGAAAAACACCTTCGTCTGGGCGTAAAGGCCGCCGGGATCGCCCTCTGGTCATGGCATGTCGATACGGATCAGTTGACCATGGACGAGATCGGCTATGATCTGTGGACCGTGCCCAAGGGGACGCCCGTCAGTTTCGAAGACCTTTCCGCCCACATTCACCCTGCGGACCGGGACCGGGTCCGGGTGGCCTTTCACGCCACCCGCGGCATCGTCGGTCCCTACGAGATCGACTTCCGGATTCTGGTCGAGGACGACGTGCGCTGGATCTCCGCGCGCGGCCGGGGCGATGACGAGGGCATCAAGGCCCGCGTCATGTACGGCGTGTTCCTCGACGTCACAGGCCGCAAACACGCCGAAGAGGCCAACGAACTGCTGGCCGGCGAGATGAGCCACCGGGTCAAGAACCTGATGGCCGTCGCGGGCGCCCTCACCTCCATGACGTCACGCTCGGCTGAAACCAAGGAGGACATGGCGCGCGACCTGACCCATCGCCTCGCGGCGCTGGGCCGGGCCCACGATTTGATCCGGCCTGTGCCCGGCCAGGACAAGGACGGCGCCCTGCTCGGCGACCTCCTGTCCCTTTTGCTGGTCCCCTACGACGATCTGGGGGCGTTCAGCGGGCGCATTCGCGTATCCGTGCCTCGCATGAGGATTGGCGAAGGCGCGGCCACGGCGTTGGCCCTCGTCATCCACGAACTGGCCACCAACTCGGTCAAGTACGGCGCGCTGTCCGCGGTGGAGGGCCTGCTGGACGTGTCCTCCACCATCAAGGACGAGGAGGCCGTCATCGTCTGGACCGAACGCGGCGGCCCGCCGGTGAAGCCGCCCGCGGACACTTCGGGCTTTGGAGGCCGGCTTCTGGACCGCGTCGTAAATCGACAATTACGCGGGACGATCGAGTACCAGTGGCAGCCCGAGGGCCTGATCGCGACCGTGCGGGTCACATCGGAGCGCCTTTCGGCCTAGACGGTCGAAACGCCGCCCTGCCGCCTGTTGTGCAAGGGTGGAAGAATGCGACTATGGCGTCGTCGGAATTCACGGAGCCACCCATGATCCTCGCCGCCGCCAGCCGCCGTCGTGTTCTTGCGGGTGTGGGAGGCCTGGGCGCCGCCGGTCTGACGGGATGCGCCACCACCGCGCCCGCCTCCCCTGCCCCGCTCCGCCCCGGATTTCAGCCGCGCGTCCTGGCGCCCCTGCGCATGGACATCTCGCGCCTCACCCACATGACCGTCTGCCTGCGCCCGTTCCGCGCCGCCGGCCCGCGGCTGGACGTGGAGACGGTGGGCGACAAGCGGGTGGTGCACAACTACGGCCACGGGGGCAGCGGCTGGTCCCTGTCCTGGGGCTCTGCCCGGATCGCGGCGCGCAACGCGCTGGAGGGCGGTCATCGCGACATCGCCGTCATCGGCTGCGGCGCCCTGGGCCTGACCGCCGCCCTCACCCTGCAGCGGGCCGGAGCTCGCGTGAGCATCTACGCCGCCGAACGCACGGCCCAAACCCGCTCGGCCCGCGCGAGCGGCGTCTGGTCGCCGGATTCCCGCATCGCCGACGCCGCCCGGGCCCCCGACGCCTTCGGCGACGTGTGGGAGCGCATGGCCCGCGACTCGTGGGCCATGCACCAGACCTATGTGGGCCTGCCCGGTCGGCCGGTGTTCTGGAACGATAACTACATGCTGCGCGATGCGCCGCGCGCCGCCGGGACGCAGCCCGCGCCGCACCCCGCCCAACCGGCCATCGACTTCGCCCATTATTCCGACCGTGTGCGCGACCTGGGCTCGCGCTCTCGCCCGCTGGAGCCGCACGAGCACCCCTTCCCGGTCGACCAGGCGCGTCTGGGCCTCACCATGACCTTCAACGTCGCCGCCCTGGCCGCGCGCCTGACCGACGATTTCCTGCGCGAGGGCGGCCGTATCCAGCAGATGACCTTCCACACCCCCGCCGACCTGGCGCGCCTGTCCGAGCCCGTGGTGGTCAACTGCACCGGCTACGGCGCCCGGGCCCTGTGGGGCGACTACAGCATCACCCCCGTGCGCGGCCAGATCAGCTGGCTCGCCCCCCAGCCGGAGGTCGACTACAGCCTCTATTATAGCGGCGTATCAGTGGTCCCCCGCCCCGACGGCATCGTGGTGCAGGCGCTGGGCGGCAGCGACATGTACGGCTACGGGATCGAGGAAGAGGTCGCCGACCGCGCCGAGGCGGAACGGGCGATCAACACGGTCGCGCGGCTGTTCGCATAGCGGCGAACGTCTCGTCCCGCGTCAACCACCATCGTCCAGACTTGAACGGAACAACGCTTCCACCGAGCCGCCATTGGCCTCGAGTTCACGCTCCACACGCCTGCGGCTCTCATAGTAGAACAGCGCCGGCGTCCGCCGCCCCTCGGCGATGAACCGGGCCGCTGTTTCATCAGACAGGCTGCCCGAGCCCGATACGTGGTCGCAGTACCCCTCCACAACCCAGGTCGGATACAATCGGTGGCCCAGAAAGCCGAACCGATGGCGGATCAGCACATGGGTCCGTTCGTGGGCGATGACCCCTGAAAGATCACGGGCCGGGAATGGATCCACGCTGTTCCATACCTCGTCCCTGACGACGCTGGAGCGGTTGATCACGATGGTCTCGGTCGGGGGGCGCGAGATGGCCAGCGCGCCTGAACTGAAGGTCAGCAATCGCCAGCGGAGACCTCCATTCGTGAGATAGATCGGACGCTTCAGCACCTCGTCCTGGAACAGCGGGCTCGCCCGTACCAGGGCGTCCGCGCGGCCTATGACCTCCGTGATCTCGTCCGGGATCGGGGTTTCGGAATAAACTCGCGTCTCGCCAACGGTCCGCACATGCGGAAACAGCAGCAATGGCGGATAAAACAGGCTGGCGATCAGATAGACCCCGGGGACGCAAAAAAGCGCCCCGGCGAGTGCAAGAACGATCGCATGCCGCATCGGCATTTCCCCCGCGCCGTTACTCACTTCTGGGCGAGGATGATTACGCCGCCTCGGACGTCTCCACCCGGCCCGACTTCAGCCGTTCGGCCACCAGGAAGGCCAGCTCCAGCGCCTGGTCGGCGTTCAGCCGCGGGTCGCAGTGCGTGTGATAGCGGCTGGACAGGTCGTCCTCGGTCACCGCCTGGGCGCCGCCCAGACATTCCGTGACGTTCTGGCCGGTCATCTCCAGATGGACGCCGCCCGGGTGCACGCCCTCGGCCTCGGCCACGTCGATAAAGCTGCGCACCTCGCCCAGAATGCGGTCGAAGGGCCGGGTCTTGAAGCCGGTGGACGCCTTCAGCGTGTTGCCGTGCATGGGATCGATGGACCAGATCACCCGTTTGCCCTCGGCCTTGGTGGCGGCCATCAGGGCCGGCAGGCGCTCGCCCACCTTGTCCGCCCCGAAGCGCCCGATCAGGGTCAGGCGACCGGGGACGTTCTCCGGGTTAAGGGCGTCGATCAGGGGCAGCAGGTCGTCGGGCTCCATGGTCGGGCCGCACTTCACCCCGATGGGGTTCGAAATGCCCTTCATGAAGTCCACGTGGGCGCCGTCCAGCTGACGCGTGCGCTCGCCGATCCACAGCATGTGGGCCGAGGTGTCGAACCATTCGCCCGTGGCGCCGTCCAGCCGGGTCATGGCGGACTCCACGTTCAGCAGCAGGGCCTCGTGGCTGGTGAAGATCTCCACCCGGCTCAGGTCCGGATGCGTGTCCGGCGTCACGCCGACCGCCGCCATGAAGGCCAGGGCCTCGCTGATCTTGTCGGCCAGGTCGCGGTATTTGGCGCCGTAGGCGTTCTCGGCCGCGAAGCCCAGGGTCCAGCGGTGGATGTTGTAAAGGTCCGCATAGCCCCCGCCCGCGAAGGCGCGCAGCAGGTTCAGGGTGGCGCTGGACTGGTGATAGGCCTTCAACAGACGCTGCGGATCGGGCAGGCGCTCTTCAGGCGTGAAGCCCATGCCGTTGATGATGTCGCCGCGATAGCTGGGCAGCTCCACGTCGCCGATCTGCTCCACCGCTGAAGAGCGGGGCTTGGCGAACTGCCCGGCGATGCGGCCCACCTTCACCACCGGCTTGCGCCCTGCGAACGTCAGCACCACCGCCATCTGCAGGATCAGACGCAGGGTGTCGCGGATGTTGTCGGTGGAGAATTCCTTGAAGCTCTCCGCACAGTCCCCGCCCTGCAGCAGGAAGGCGTTGCCCGCCTCCACCTGCGCCAGCCGGTCCTTCAGATTGCGCGCCTCGCCCGCGAACACCAGCGGCGGCATGGCGCGCAGCTCGTCCTCCACCCGGTCAAGAGCGGCCATGTCGGGATAGTCCGTCGGCATGTGCCTGACGGGTTTCGATCTCCAGCTATCGGGGGTCCAGCGCGTGTTCATTTCAACAAGATAGGCAAACGGGCGCGGTGGAACAACGATTATGCGCCGATCGCCGCGATGGCGGATGAGGTTTTCACCTCACCAGGCGCCCAATTCCCGCAGTTCTTTCGCCAGATCCTGGGGCAGGTCGGTCGACTCCGCCGTGCTCAGATCAATCGGCGCGTCCTTCGCCTCGAGGTACCTCCAGCCCTGAAACGGTCGTCGGGCCAGCGGCGCGGTGCGGATGACCTGCGGCTCCAGGGTGATCTCGCACCGGCTGGCCTTGCCCTCGCCCGTCGTCGTGATGTCGAGGATCGGCTGGCGGCATCCGGCCACGCCCTTGATGACCCAGTACAGCGACCCGCCGTCCTCGATCTCGGCCGCCCGTTTCGGCGTCATGCGCGTGTGCACGATCAGCGGCCGCCCCAGAGAGGCCCGCGTCTCCAGCCACTCGACCTCGGACACGCCCACGCACAGCTTGATCAGATGCAACGCCATGGGCCGGGTCTAGCATCTGCACGGCGGCGGGAAAGGGCCGCGGATGTCGCGGCGGGGGATAAGCCTCCCGTCGCCGAACCCAAAAAAGGCGAAGGCCGACCCCGGCGCCGGGATCGGCCTTGCCTGTTACGGCTTCAGAGATCCAGCGTGGATCAGAAGCTCATGCGCAGGCCCAGGCTCACGCGGCGTCCCGACAGCTCGTACATGGTGGGGAACGAGGGATCCATGGTGTAGCCCTCGGTTGTCTCGTCGGTGACGTTGATCCCCTTGAGGCTGATCTGGGCCCAGTCGGTCAGATTGTAGCTCATGGAGATGTCGGTCTGGCCGTAGCCGGCGCGCCAGATCGGGTACATTTCGTAGCCGATGGCTTCGACGTAGTCGTCCTTGTAGTTGTAGGACACCCGGGCGTCGAAGCGGCTGTTCTCGTAGTAGAGGGTCAGGTTGTAGGTGGTCTCGGCCAGGCCGACCGGCGGGGTCGGGATGCCCAGGTCCGACTCGCCGGTCAGGGAGCTGTCGAGCAGGGTGTAGTTGGCGTTGACGCCGAAGCCCTCGAGGCTGCTGTGCAGGATGTCGAGCGGCATCACGGCCACCAGCTCGATGCCGCTGACGTCGTACGAGCCTTCGGCGTTCACCGGCTGGTAGACGTCGAAGTCATAGACGCCGTCGATGGTGCCGTTGGCGTTGTACTTGGTCACGTTCGGCACGACGCCGGTCAGCTCGCTGCGGACGACGCCCTCGATCTCCTTCCAGAAATACGACACCGCCAGCAGGCCGCCGTTGTCGAAGTAGCGCTCCAGGCCGAGCTCCCATTGGGTCGCATAGGTAGGCTCCAGCGCCGGATTGCCGTCGGTGAACCGGAACGAGTTCCAGCTGGCCGTGCGGCGGTAGGCCAGGTCCGTCAGGGCCGGCCGGATCAGGGTCTCGGAGGCCGCGCCGCGCAGGACGAGGCGGTCCGTCAGGTCAGCGTGGAAGTTCAGGCTGGGCAGCAGCTTGCTGTAACCGCCCTCGCTGGTGACGGGCTCGGGGGTATATCCGGTCGATCCGTCGGGGTTCTGGACCTGGTGGAAGCCCGAGGAGACCACCGTGGTGTCCACATAGCGCGCGCCGGCGTTGACGAAGACCGGCACGGCGCCGACGGCGAACTCGAGGTCGGCCATGGCGTAGAGGCTGACCACCTCTTCGCTGACCTCGTAGTACTGACCCGGGTCGAACGGCGTGACGAAGCCGTCGTAGCGGAAGGTGCTGCGGGCGTAGTCATTGGAGATCTGGCTCCAGGTCAGGTCCCGGGCGCTGTAGGCGCCGCCCGGAACCAGGTCGGAGATCAGCGTCAGTTCGCTATCCGCCAGGGTGCGGGTGCCGGCCCAGGACGAGTCGCCCGGTCCGGGACCCTGGATGTTCAGCGAACCGTACTGCCGTTCCGTGGACCGGTCGGTGTAGCGCGCGCCCACCTGGACGCTGGCCAGCGCCGGGAAGGACGGCATGTCGAAGTGGCGGGTGAAGTCGATCTGGCCCGCATATTTGTCGTCGCTGATCTCTTCCAGCGACGTCTCATACGCCTCGAACAGATAGCTGTCGGCCGCATCGTACATGTCGATGGTGGCGGGATTGTCGCTGGGGATGGTCTCCCCGCCCGTCTCCGTCCAGCGGGTGCGCGAGGGCGCATAGGCAACGTGCTTCAGGTTGGCGTAGTCGCGGGTCCCGTCGGCGCCGGAGTAGCCGACGAGCGCGTTCATATCCCAGTTGTCGCCGCTCCAGTTCATGGTCAGGCCGAACTGGGCGTAGTCGGTCTCGTTGATGATTTCCTTGCTCAGGAATTCATGCTGGGTGGCGGTGAAGGAGACGTCTCGCAGAACGATCAGGCCGTAGTCGGCCAGGGTGGTGTCGTCGTACTCGTGGATGGTTTCCAGCGTGCTGCGGCTGGAGGCCGAATAGGCCGCCGCGTCGTACTCGTCGTCGACGGTGTCATAGGCGCCCAGCATGGCGTCGAACGTCAGGCTGAAGTTGGAAGACGGCTGGTACTGCAGGGAAAGGGTCGCGCCCCATTTGTCCTGGTCGCTGAGATAGGCCCGGTCGCCGACCTTGTCCTGGAAGATGATGCGGTTGGTCACCTCGGTGTCCGTGCGGTCCGCAATGATGATGCCGGCGTCGCGCTCCAGAACTTCCATCGCCTGGAGGCCCCGGGCGCCGGTGTTCGCCGACAGGAAGCGGGTCAGCCCGCGGAAATCGATGTCCGAGTTGGAGTCGGTACGGTTCGTCCGCTGCGCCGACGAGAACGACACCAGCGCGCCCCAGTCGCCCCAGGTGTCGCTGGCCAGGAACGAGAAGCGCGGGTCGATCTCTTCCGAGATGGAGTTGTGCGCACCTTCGACGGCGGCGACGAAGGTGCGGCCGGCGTAGTCGAACGGCCGGGCGGTGGAGATGTTGACGGAGCCCGCGATGCCGCCTTCCTCGTCGGCGGCGGTCGGCGACTTCTGGACGGTGACCTGCTGGATGATCTCGGAGGCGAAGATGTCGAACTCGACCTCGCGGCCGCCGCTGCCCGACGCCGTGGCCAGATCATTGATCGTGACGTGGGTGAACTCGCTGGGCAGGCCGCGAACCATGACCCGGCTGCCCAGACCGCGGTTGCGGTCGATGGTCACGCCCGGAACCCGCTGGAGCGCTTCGGCCAGGTTTTGCTCGGGGAAGTCGACCACGTCGGTCGCGACGATGGAGTCGGAGAACCCGATGGTGTCGCGCTTGATGTCGATGGCCTGTTCCAGGCTGCGACGATAGCTGCCGGTGACGATGATCTCGTCCACGGTGACAGCGGTGTCAGAAGCCGAAGCCGGATCAGCCGACTGGGCGAAGGCGGCGAACGGCGAAACAGCCGCCACGGCCAGGGCCGTGGACGCCAGAATTCTCTTTTTCATTTTACTATCCCCGAATGCGGCCTTCCTGCCGAAAGCCGATGGGAGGCCGATAAGGCCGCTATTTTTTCACCTCAAGACAAGTTTTCATAAAATAACGTCCGCATACGACATGCCTTATTGAGCATTGACGATAAACTGTTCGCCCCAAGATCAATATAATCTATATTACCAAATCATCAGTTTAAGAAAAAATGCCAGAATTTACTTGGTTTTACGATAATACCATTCTCACTGATCGGCCGTTCCCGTTATGACGGCGTTCATCACCAGAAAAACGTCGGTGTTGTCGACATAACCGCCGTCCCAGTCGTAGGCCTCGCCCCACAACTGGCGTGCGCCTTCGTCCCGCAGGCTCATGCCCTCGAACATCGACGCGCCGACGCCCATGGCGAACAGGGGCACGAGCTCGCTCGTATGGTGGGGCGAGCCATAGATGACGCCCGGAGTCTCGCCCTGCCCGTTGTTGGCGGGCAGCACATAGTCATGGAAGGCGTCCCCCTCCCCCCAGGCCCCGTCGCCGTCGACATCCGTCCAGGCGCCCGGCCCCCAGAGCATGCCGGTTTCATGGTCTGCGGTGACAATCAGCAGGGTTTCATCCCAGCTGGAATAGGTCTCCACCCACGCGACCACAGCGTTGACCGCCGCGTTGAAAGCGGCGTGTTCCTGCACCATGCGCCCGGCGTTGTTGGCGTGATTGGCCCAGTCGACGGCCCCGCCCTCGATCATGACGAAGAAGCCCTGCGGGCTTGCGGCCAGACGGTTCAGCGCACCTTGCGCCATGACCGAGAGGGACGGCGTGCTGTCCAGAAACGCGGCGCCGTCCGCGCGCCGGAACTGCAGCGTCTGGCGAACGGGGACCAGGCCGAACAGAGGCTCCACACGACCCGCATCGCTCGGTCCCGCTTCGGCCAGACGCTCGAAATCGTCGCGGCTCTGGATCATGGCCAGTCCGCCCGGGCTGCGGCCCTCGGCCACAAGGCGCTCAAAGTAATCGCGTCCGCCCGCCCACGCCCAGGCTTCGGTCGACACGGCGTCCGCGGCGACAAGGCGACCGTCGTCGTCGAACAGGGGATGCCCGGCGCCCATGACCACGTCGAGCCGGCCGTCCAGCATCTGTCGGGCGACCACGTCATAGTCATGGCGGCTCCCGGTCTGCACCCCGGCCCCGGCGGGGGTGGCGTGCGCGAACTGCACGCTGGTCACCGCGCCCGTCGCCATGCCCTGACTGCGCGCGAGGGCCGCGATCGAGGTCAACCGGGTCTCGCCGTCCCAGGCCAGCCCCAGACGCGTATTGGTGGTCCGGCGGCCCGTATGCAGCACGGTCGAGGCGGCGGCGGAATCCGTGGCCTCCCGCACCGAACCGAATTCGGCCCAGCGGGTCGTCGGATCATAGGGCATGCGGCGCACTGATCGCGCTTCTGAGGCCTCGCGGGTCTCCGCGCCCTCGCCGTCGAACATCTGCAGGGATCCCGTCATGACGGCGCCCACGTGGGGACGCGTTCCGTCCGGCCGGGGGCGCATATAGGGCTCCACGCCGGCTTCCCCATGGACGTAATAGTCTGTGGCCAGCCATCCGTTGAAGCCCTGACCGTCCGCGATCATCAGGATGACGTTGCGCGGTCTCTGAACGGCGCCGACGTTCTGGGCGAGCCCCTCCGTGCTGCAGACCAGCGAAACCATGCTGACGAGGACGGCTGCGGCGAAACGGGAAATCATCATGGCTGTCCTTGCGGGTCGCTTGCCTGCGGGCGCCGAGAAACCCGCCTGCGGGGAGACGGTCCTAGACCTGACAGACCCGCCGTCCCATCGCGGAACGATGACACCCGCTCACAGCTTTCGTGACGGCTCCAGGTCGCCTTCATGACAGGCGGCCCCTGTCATCGCCCTGCTCCCGACGGGTCTGCCCAGGGCCGCCGCCCACATACCGCAGCGCAACATTTCTGTTGCATGGGCCGTTAACCCCAGTTCAAGGTCACGACTGGCCTTCGAGGATACGGATGGCGTTTGACGAAATGATCGGCGATGGCGGGCCCGGCGCGGTCCGGGAGAGCTACGCGGCGCTTGCCCGCTGGCTGGCGGACGCGCCCCCAGACCTGCTTCAGGCCCGATCGCGTCAGGCGGAGCTGTTCTTTCGCCGCATGGGCATCACCTTCGCCGTCTACGGCGAGGCCGCCTCCAGCGAACGCCTGATCCCTTTTGACGTGGTGCCCCGCATCATCGGCGCTTCGGAATGGGCGGGGCTGGAAGCCGGTCTGGTTCAGAGAGTTGGCGTCCTCAACGCCTTTCTCAAGGACATCTACGGCCCCCAGGAGTGCCTCAAGGCCGGGATCATCCCGCCGGAACTGGTGCTGACCAATCCCTGCTACCGTCCTGAAATGCAGGGTCGCCGCCCGCCGGGCGACATCTGGGTCCACATCGCCGGGGTGGATCTGGTCCGCACCGACGAGCACGGCTTCTATGTGCTGGAGGACAACGTGCGCACGCCGTCGGGGGTCTCCTACATGCTGGAGAACCGCGAGATGATGATGCGGCTCTTCCCGGACCTGTTCGCCGAATACCCGGTCCGGCCGGTGGAAACCTACGCCGACATGCTTCTGGACAGCCTGCGCGCCTGCGCGCCGTCCGGGGCGGGCGCCGACCCGTGCATCGTGGTGCTGACCCCGGGGCAGTACAATTCCGCCTACTACGAGCACTCGTTCCTGGCCGACAAGCTGGGGGTGGAGCTGTGCGAGGGCGCAGACCTCTTCGTGGACGACGGCTTCGTCTACATGCGCACCACCCAGGGCCCCAAGCGGGTGGACGTGATCTATCGCCGGGTGGACGACGCCTGGCTGGATCCCCTCACCTTCCAGCCCGACTCCGCCCTGGGCGTGCCGGGGCTCATGACCGCCTATCAGGCGGGAACAGTGACCCTGGCCAATGCGGTGGGCACCGGGGTGGCCGACGACAAGGCCGTCTACACCTACATGCCCGAGATCATCCGCTTCTTCACCGGCGAGGAGCCGATCCTGAAGAACGTCCCCACCTGGCGCTGCCGCGAGCCCGAGGCGCTGAAGGAGGTGCTGGGCAAGCTGGACGAGCTGGTGGTCAAGGAGGTGGGCGGCTCCGGCGGCTACGGCATGCTCGTGGGGCCCGCCTCGACGAAGGCCGAGATCGAGGATTTCCGCAAAAAGCTGATCGCCGACCCCGACGACTTCATCGCCCAGCCGACCCTGTCCCTGTCCACCGCGCCGACCCTGGACAAGGGCGAGCTGGCCAGCCGCCATGTGGACCTGCGTCCCTTCGTGCTGTCGTCGCCGCAGGGAATCAAGGCGGCGCCCGGCGGCCTGACCCGCGTCGCGCTCAAGGCGGGCTCGCTGGTGGTGAACTCCAGTCAGGGCGGCGGCACCAAGGACACCTGGGTGCTGGAGGACTGATGCTTTCCCGCACTGCCGACAGCCTGTTCTGGACCGGCCGCTACATCGAGCGGGCCGACTATCTCGCGCGCATTCTGGAAGCCACCCTCCGCCTGGCCGCCATTCCTACGCGGGAAGGGGCCAGCGAGGGCGTCTGGGCCGGCGCGGTAGGCTCCGCCGGCATGGCTGACGCCTTCGCCGCCCTGGGCGCGACGCCCAACGAGCGGTCGGTGCGCGAATTCCTGGCCTTCGCGCCCGACAACGACTCCTCCATCACCGCCTGCATCACCCGGGCCCGCACCAATGCACGCTCGGTGCGCACCGCCCTGACGGTTGAGTTGTGGGAGGCCATCAACGGCGCCTGGAACGGTCTGGCGGAACAGGGCCGCCCCACGCGGCGCGACGACTTCGTCAACTTCCTCGAATGGGTCAAGACCGTCACCCTGTCGGTGGAAGGCGCCTCCTCGCGGACCATGCTGAGGAACGACGCCTACTGGTTCCTCAAGCTCGGCGCCGCCGTGGAGCGGGCGGACAACACCGCCCGGCTGCTGGACGTGAAATACCACCTGCTGCTGCCCGAGGGCGAACGGGTCGGCGGCCAGTTGGACTACTTCCAGTGGACCACCCTGTTGCGCGAGGTCTCGGCCCTGACCGCCTATCGCTGGGTCTACCGCGACAACGTCAAGCCGTGGCTGGTGGCCGACCTGCTGGTGCTGAACCGCCAGATGCCGCGCTCGCTGGCCAGCTGCCAGTCCGAAATCGTCAGTTGTCTGGAGCTGCTGGCCGCCGATTACGGCCGCCGCGGCCTGTCCCAGCGCATCGCCAACACCCGGCTGATGCAGTTCGAGGAGGCCACCATCGAGCGCATCTTCCAGTCCGGCCTGCACGAGTACATCCAGGCGTTTCTGGACCAGAACAACCGCCTTGGTCAGGCCATCAGCGAACAGTATCTGAGCTGACCATGCGCATCCGGATCGATCACGCCACCACCTACAGCTACGATCAGGCCGCGCGCTTCATCATCCAGGTCCTGCGTCTGACGCCCCGGTCCTGCGACGGCCAGCAGGTGGACCGCTGGCGCATCGAGACCGACGTGGACGCACGCCTGCGCCAGTCCGAGGACGCCTTCGGCAACATCGTCCACACCCTCTATACCGAGCAGCCCGCCGACAGCCTGACCGTCCGCGTCACCGGCGAGGTCACCACCACCGACACCGCCGGCGTCATGAGCGGCTGGCCCGAACGCCTGTCGCCGCTGGTGTTCCTGCGCGACACCCCCCTGACCACCTGCGACGCCGCCCTGGTCGATTTCGCAGAAACCTTTCGCGACAAGGCGGGACTGGAGCAACTTCACGCCCTGATGGCCGCCCTGCACGAACGGATCGTCTTCGAGGTGGGCGTCACCTCGGCCACCCACACGGCCGCCCAGGCGTTCACCGAGGGCCGCGGGGTCTGTCAGGACCACGCCCATGTCTTCATCGCCGTGGCCCGTCGCCTCGGCGTGCCGGCCCGCTATGTCTCGGGGCACATGGTGCGCATGGATGGGGAAACCGAGCAGGAAGCGGCCCACGCCTGGGCCGAGGCCCATGTGGACGGCCTGGGCTGGGTGGGCTTCGATCCCGCCAACGGGGTCAGCCCCTCCGACGCCTATGTGCGGATCGCGTCGGGTCCCGACTATCTGGGCGCCGCCCCGGTGCGCGGGACCAGCTATGGCGGCGGCGGCGAACGCCTCAGCGTCAAGCTGGACGTGCGCGATGTCCGCCAGTCCCAGGGTCAGCAGCAGGCCCAGCAGTCCGGCGGCCGCCACACGGGATGGCCCCGATGAACGTGGATCGCATTGTCCTCGAATCGGCTATGGCTGACGGCAGTATCAAGTCGGGCGACACTCCATGACCTATTGCGTCGGCATGCTGGTGAACGATGGCCTCGCCATGATCGCCGACACGCGCACCAATGCAGGCGTGGACAATATCTCGTCCTACAAGAAGCTGCATGTGGTCGAGACCCCCGGCGAGCGGGTCATCGCCCTGGCGACAGCCGGCAACCTGTCGGTCACCCAGACGGCCCTGGCCATGGTGCGCGAGGGCATCCGCATGGCCGACTCCGAAGAAGTCGAGACCCTGCACACGGCGCCGACCCTGTTCCGCGCCGCCCAGCTGGTGGGCCATGCGGTCAAGAGCGTGCGCGAGCACATCGCCCCGTCTCTGGAAGCCGAGGCGGTCGACGTCAGCGCCACCGTGCTGATGGGGGGCCAGATCGCGGGCGGGGGTCTGGGGCTCTATCTGATCTACAGCCAGGGCAATTTCATCGAGTGCGGGGCCGACACGCCCTACATGCAGATCGGCGAGTTCAAATACGGCAAGCCGATCCTGGACCGCGCCCTCAAGACCGACACGACGCTGTACGATGCGGTGAAACTGGGTCTGATCTCGTTCGACTCCACGCTCCGCTCCAATGTCGCCGTGGGCCCCCCGTTCGACCTGATCACCCTCGCCCGGGACGCCCTGAAAAGCGACCAGCGACGGATCGAGGCGGACGACCCTTATTTCCGGGAACTCGGGGCCCGTTGGTCGCAGGCGATCAGCGACGCGCACCGCGCCATGCCGGCGCCGCCCTGGCTGACGAGCGGGTGACGGCGCTATCAGAGCGCGTCAGGTCATCGACTCCACACATCGCTCCAGCGCCGCGGCCAGCTCGCTCCGCGTGTAGGGCTTGTGCAGGATCGCAGCAGGATCCGTATCGGCGAAGGCTTCTGCATCGGCGTAACCGGTGACGAACACCACGGGAATCCCCGGGCGGCGTTTGCCGATCTCGCGAGCCAGTTCCCGCCCGTTCATGCCCGGCATCGCGAAATCCATCAGCACGGCGGTCGGTTCGCACCCGTTCTCGAAATGCTCCAGGGCTGCGCCCCCGCTCCCGGCCTCGATCACCTCGTAGCCCAGGTCGTCCAGATAACCGGCGGCCACTTCCCGCACCGCGTCATCGTCGTCGACGACCAGCACCCTGCGCTGTTCCCCCTGGCGGGCCGTGTGACGCGGGGCCGGCGCCGAGGCGGTCTGGAAGTCGCCTTCGGCGCGCGGCAGATAGACCTCGATAGTGGTGCCC
>Ga0208316_1000444_pt1 | contig 36654 bp, 50 predicted proteins | sample MalvireepMed_231_FD_184240 | JGI IMG/M metagenome (GOLD analysis project Ga0208316, IMG submission 184240) | Marine viral communities from the Global Malaspina Expedition - Malaspina viral metaG DeepMed_231 (SPAdes) (version 2) | ecosystem: Environmental > Aquatic > Marine > Oceanic | place... | reverse complement strand
CTCTGTCAATTCGATCACGATTGATCCCTGCCTCGGTGGTGCCGTCTCCCATAGATACTCTCTGTCCAGATGGGACGGGCCATCATCCTCGATCAAGCCCAATTTGACGAGCGCATCAACCACGGGTTTGAACGACATGACCAAGTTGTCAAAGTCTGGCTGGCGGCTGGATTTGCGCCACAATCTCACCAGAGCCATTTTAAGAGGTTTTGGCGGCCTTTTATGTCTGCCCATAAGCATACCCACCCTTAACCTTTCCGTCCACCTACGGGCCTCTCTGTGGCCCACAGACCAATGTCTCCTGGTGTGTCCGGTATTCAGCGGGGGCAGCATCCGGTCAAATTCCATCCTCAGAACATATTTTCCCATTACACCTCCCAGCTACATAAATATTCAGATTTATGTAGCTACTTCTCTGGATCTACATAAATATCCAGGATATAGGTGGAACTGACCTGCTTGTGCTTGTTTCATTGGCGCCCCTCCAGATGGGGATACACTTTGGACATCGTATCCTCCTTTTGTGAACTGTTTTTCGTGTTACTTTTTTTCAGGTTACTCCGCCACCCAACGCATAAGAAGGGTATATCTTCACACCGACTTTTCGTCCCTCTTTGACGTCCTCCTTTCTCAATAGGGCTTCTGGCCTCGCTTTTAGACTACTCGTTATTACATTGATTTGAGATTCTCAGCTCTTAACAACCAACACTTTTCGCTTGGTTTCTTCAGGTAACCCATCAAACTCGGCACATTGCTTCTCGAAAACCTCTAGAGCCTCATCTTGCTCTGATTCCGGCAGCTCTGCAATCCGCCTCGCCTCGTGTTCAGCCCGCTCTGCGAACTCAGTCTCAGGGGTAGGTAAAATACCGTCGTCACTGTCAATGCCGTCGGCGCCCTTGTGCAGCAATGAGTTAGGCGCCGGCGGTGTTTCGACAGTATTGAGGCCCTCAAGAATGCTGTCGGCATGTTGTCGATTTATAACCTGTTGTTTTTCCACGTCGTCGACAATATTGACGGTATCGACAGTACTTTATGTGGATTCGAGGATGCTTACAGATAAACCAATTCCTGGAATATTCTTATCTGTAAGCGATACCTCTGGTTTGGGGGACACTCTCAGATCTGAGAGTGTCCCCCAAAGGAAGCGTGTGAACAAGGGTGGTCCGGCCTTATTCCTCTTCGGGCTGCAACGTGTCCTCGTAGCCCGACAACCTGCACGCGCCGTGCGACTGTCCCTCAGTTGGCGTGCCGCAGACATCACAGATCTGCCTCCACTGCTCCATCACAGTCTCCCATTTCTGCCGATCAGCATCAAGCATCTCAAGCCTCCTGTCCCTTTTCGATCTGCGTTTGAAGGCTCTCGATCATCTCGCTTGCCTTCGCCTTGTCCAGACCGTTTGCCAGTAACACCTCAACCCTCTCCCTCACGGCATCACTAATCTCATCAGCCCTGCTCAGACCTGTGATCATACCGATCTGTTTTTTCGTAGCCCCGTTTGTGACGGGTGGAGTCTGCTTAAATCCCTCTTTCGGCACCTCCTCCGCTGGGGTTGCCTCAAGCCCTGCCATGACCGCAAGACCGGAAAGACCGATCCGGTATGCCTTGCCCGTGGCCCGTGTAGTCGCCATAGACTTGATCGCATACTCATCTCGATTTCTCCAACTCTTCTCGTTGCTCGAAACTATCGCAGAGGCACGGGTGATGAGTTGATCTCCCCGGTAGACTGCCACCACCGCCTCGTAAATAATCTCGCTTGGATCGTCCCGCACGATTCGAGTATTTTTCTCTTCCCTCGGGAAGAGGGAAAGCCCCATCCCCGCCGTTGTCCACCACTCGACCTTCGGATAATTGCGGCCCTGGATGCTTGCGATATATTCCGCACCCTTGCAGTGCTGGACCATGTACTTCACAACCCTTGACGCCTCAGACAGTGCCTCGATTGGATCAGATGATCCGAAGACGCATTGTGACGGCATCACGTCCGTTGCAATTTCCAATTCACTCATTTTTTGTCTCCTCGGGGGTTGGGATGGCCCTGTGGATTAGTTGACTCCGGCTCTCAGCACCTCGGCCCATTCGCTCTGCGGTAGTTCGACAGCCTTGAAACCCGCGCCCTCGATCTCTGTAGCGCGGTCGTACGACTCCACGTCCTCGGCCTGACGCGTGACTGCGTTGACGACACCCCACGCACTCAGGTCGCCGCCCTGAATCAAGTGCTTCAGCACGCCTCCGCGCTCATGGTCTGATAGGTCAAGTTTGGTCGACAAGACCTCCACCGCCTTGACCGGATCGCCGACAATCCTGTCATCCGTCAACCCCCGAAACTTCAGCGCCGCGTCTTCGATTTTGGCCTGAGACAGTAACCCCTCCACAACGTCACGGGTCTTCAGGAAAAGCGCCTTGTCATCTGCTTTCAGGGTGTCGGACTTGAAAAACTCATGGCCATCGCCGTCACCGTTTCCTTGGCCCGTGTGGTATTTGACCAACTCCTTGGTACCGACCATCCCGTTTTTGCAAACAAGACGCTCGATAAAAGCGGAGATCTTCCAGCTCCCAAGTCCGATCTCGGAATTGGATGCGATCACTCCAGCTGCAACAAGATCGCCAACCTCAACCTCGGCATTGACGTGGTACGCGACTCCCTTGATATACATCCTAGATTCTGTCACCTCCGCCGACCTGACCTCAACGCCTACCTCCTCAAAAATGGGCAGAACAACTTCAGCCATATCATAATTATCGATGGGCCGATAACGGTTGGACAAAAACGCCCGAGCCTTATCGTCCAGCGTTCTCACCATCCTGGACTGAGGGTTGTGCTGAAACCAGTGGTTGACGTTATCCGACAGCAACCCAGGCGCATCGGCCAGCATCCTGTCGTAATACTTCTGCGGAATATTCAGCCTAGATGAAATCTGCCTGTGAAACGTGGGACGCATTCCGAAGCGTCCAACATCCTCAATGGACAGATTCTCCGCACCCTCCATCACCATCACTCTAGTGTCTGCAACGAAATCCCGCTTGGCGTCTCTCTGACGCCCGAGTTCCGTGGCCAGATCTGCAATACTACGTCCCTGCTTCATCGCTACCTCCAGTTTGGGGTGGGGAAATTTGGGATGTCAATTCGATGCCCGGGACGGCTCCTATCCCCTGAGAAAAATCCTCTAGGAACCGCCCCGAGCGGTTGCCGCGCTCCGCAGTGTCAGGCTCCCCCACCATCAACTGCATCACCGCGCGGCATTACTCACCTCCGTTGATGAGATCCGCTACCGATACGTCAAGTGCCCTTGCGATACGGCAAAGCGTCCTGTGCGTCATGCCGTTGCCCTTCTCAAGGTGCACCCAGTTTTGCTTGTGTTTCCAGCCGCCCCTCGTAGCGGCTTCTTGAAGGGTCAACCCCCTGTCCTTGCGGGTTGCCCGAATCCTAATCGCCAGTTTTGCGAGTTGCTCGTCAAACGTCATCTCGTCCTCCTCCTCGATTATATACTCTCTGTCAAAATTCACCATAGGTCTGTACGGAATAGTGGAGTGGGCCTATTTCGTACAAAACTGTAGTAAACTAAATCCTACATATCAAGTGTTATTTTTACCTTAGCACGAAAACATCACACGCATGATCTGACCCGACATCTACAAGCCTAGCCCTCGCGCCGTCTACGACTATGTTCGCGAGGTCATATTCATCGTCCTCAATATCCCATACACCTGATGCCATCTCCACGAAGGAGCCGTCACTAACCCCAACAACCTCCAGCGTGTCTCGATCCACCACGGGCCAGCGTTGATCCCACTCGATGCCGTCACCCAGATCACCAATATGTCTGCCGATAAGATTCTGGACCTCGGCACTCGTACTGCGAGAAAAATTACTCATGGCTACTCCTCTCTTTTGTATGTGTCGTTGTCTATGATGATGTGATCATCCAGTGACGTGATATCGCTCGGAACCTCTCCGTAAAACTCGTCCTCGATCAGTCTATCAAAATCATCGCTGCTGACAACCCACGCCTCAGTCTGCGACTCCCCGATATCCCTCAGAGCGGAGAATCTGTGGTGTCCGTCCAGCACCAATGCGCCGCCCCCCAAATCCTCCACGACCAGCGGCAGCGGCATCGCAACCCCTCGCCTGTATGCATCGCGTATTGATAAAACCTTTTTGTCGTCAACGTCATGCTGTGGGAGGATAGATGTCCTGACCTCATCTCTGTACGCGCGTATCGTCATCACTCACCTCCTGGTTACCTGTCTTAGCCGGAGGTCAATCCTCCGTTGCCTGGGCCGCGCCGCGTAGAGGCGTCAGGTATGCGGCCCTGCCCCCGAAGGGGCGATGCTATCAGTCAACTTTGAAAAATTTGAATAGTCTGTCGATCTCCTCTGCGGCTATGTCAATGGCGTTGGTTAGCCTAGGATCACCGTATCCCGATTCTTGATGCTCGGTCCAATGCCCTAGAATGCTTTCGGCTTGATATGCGATCACTCTCCGAACTGCCTGTCGTATTTCTCGTTTTGTCATCGCCTTCTTGACCTTCTCTAACTCTCGCTCCTCCCGCTCCTCCTGCTCGAAGTCCCTGATCAACTGTTCAGCCCTCGACTTCTCTCCTGTGATCCATCGCTGTTTGTCTTCAGCATAAATGTCCATCTCGCACCTCCGTTTAAATGGGTCTCATCAGTACCGGCTTGTCCGGTAGACCGGGCGGTTGCCCGGTTTCGACCTAGGTTACAACGTCCAGGGCGCTTTCCAGGGTTTCCTTGTCGAGAAACACGCCGTGCTTAACCCGAACGCCGGTGTTTACATCGAAGAAAAGAAGCCGGTGTTTCAGGTAGTATTCATATATCTTCTCTGTTTCTGAATCGTTGGCGCCGATTGTCTCGCGCACATACTCTCTAAATCCGTTCCGGGTCATCTCGCACCTCCTGGGTTTCGGCGTATCTCGTCAGATCCAGGCTACGATGCCTGGCGACCCAGCCTACTATGTTCTGACGAGCTCACCCTGCTCGTCTGCGCTCCCGCTCTCCTGTGTGCCGTAGTGTTAATCCGGATTTCCCGACTTTCTGGCCGGTACCGGCGGGGTAGGAGTCCCACTCTTGCGGTTGCTATGTCCTTCGAGTGGAATCCCGAGGGCCAGACTCACGCCCCAGTTTTAACTTCGGTTCCTACTCTCTCTTACACCCATAATATAACTCTTATCCTTTACTATGTCAAGTGTTTTTTTTACCTGTTAGCAAATAAAATATGGGCCATAAGCCCATATCAATGCTGCACTTACACAAAAAATGCCTTTTTTGGTCGTTATAATCCCTGAAAAAAGGCAGTTATTCCATGCCGAGATTCGTTAGTAATGCCTTAGCTGCCTCCTTAGTCCTGGCATCCTCCTGGGCTATCTCCCACGCACCCGCCACAGTCAACGCCTTCCGAGCACCCGTTTTCCCGATTAAAAATCTTTCGGGAACCAATTTTTTCAGGTCAGTCACAAAACTCATGATCTGTGCGGCCTTGCGCTCACTCGCTCCCAATCCGTGGAAGAACACTCCAACTGCACGGGGATTTCGGATCGTTACATTACCCAGGAGCTGTCCCAAACCCTTACCCAACAACGCCCCCAATGAAACCCCGATTGCTTGTCCTCCGATTGCTAATCCAACTGAAGCACCGAGAGCTGCGCCTATCCCGCCACCCCTCCCCGCTTGCGCTCTTGCGATCCCGAGAGTCTCTGGCCTTGCGAGTCTGAGTCCTGCCAACTCGTCCATGATCGAAATCGTCTCTCCCGTGACCTCACTCAAGGTGCTCTCAATAATATGTATCGCATCCTCGCGGAGACCGAGGTTGCCACTCGCCCGTACATTTAGGATGTTTCCGAGTTTCGTCAGCTCTGTCTCCGTGATCGGACCCCCACCCTTAACTGATAGCGATTTGACGATCTTCTCGAGTTCGTTCGATGCCGCCGCATAGTCATCGGATGCCTTTTTGAATCCGGTGACTTTTGTGTTCAGTTCGTTGCCGATCCTCTGTCTCGCTTTGGTGAGTGTCCGATCCATAAACGTAGCACCCAGAGGATCTCGTTTTTTCGTCTCAAAATCAGCAATAGATTTTTTTATTTCGTGCAATTTTTTCCAGTCCGTGGGATCGTTGCCCATTTCATACATCTGGTTTACCAACAACTCTAACTGCGTCATTTCTCTGGTCGCACCCGGTGATCTCAACCTCACACCTGCTGCATTATTTTTGAACTCGAGTTCAAATTTGTAATTATGGATTCCGTTAGGCAGCTCCTCAACGCGGTCGAACCTGATTACTGCACCGTGGTTATCCTCCAGCTCCTTGAAGACTGCCTCGCGGATGCCCTTGAGGTCCAGGTCAGCCTCAAGGGTTGCGTCCTTGACAGCCTCCCCAAACCCCCTCGACTTTTCATTTTGCAACAGATCGACACCCTTCCGCACACTCTCTGAGACGTCCTCAATACTTCTCTCCCCCATCTGTGCAGCCTTGAATGACTCTGACCTTTTTCCACCTGCCCTCCCTGCCGCCCTGGCAATCTGGAACGCCTCTGTTCCCGCACCCGTAGCAACTCCAGACAGACTCGCGAGATTGGCCTTGCCGAGCATCTTGCCACCCAACCACATTGTGGCTGATATGGGATCTGCTCTTGATGATATAGCCGCTAATTTAGCTGTCGCTCTTGCAACCTTCCCGCTTGTCTTTGCCGCCTGGGACAAAACCGAAAGACCTTTCGATGCCACACCTAAACCTGGAACCATCAGTGCCGAAACATCGAGAACGGCACCCACAGGATCATTTATAATCGTTTTTCCCGGCTCTCTGAATATGCGGGTCATCTCCTTGAACAGCTGTCTTGCCAGATTAGCCCTCTCTGATCCCCCTTCACCTGTGGCAATGTCGTACGCACCACCAAGACCCTGACCCACTGCACTCACCGCAGATGAAATTCCTGACGGCGTAAACAGCGAGAAGAGACCTGACGCAACATTTGCCGCAGATCTCGGCACGTTCGCCAAAGTGCGACTCGCATCAATCAAGAGGTTGCCCGTAGGCAGAACTTCGGGGGTGCCAGCGAACGCTTGCTGTGCCTGACCCTGAAGTCCTCCTCCGACTCCCGCCTCGAATAATCCCTCCCTGACTGCTTCCTGCATCAACGAGAGACTTCTGGCTTCAGGGTTTAAACCCGCTATAGGTGCCACAGGATCAAGAATTCCTCTGGCCTGTGCTTCCCGCATTAACGCAAGACTTCTGTATTCTTCAGGCATTATTTCCTTCCGTAAAATTTGTTTAATTCTTGCCTCGCCCTTACAACTGACATATGATTCACAGGGAGTTGCATCCTTCGAGCAACTTCCTCAATATGCATGTAACTGGGAACTCTGCCCTCAGTAAGTTTAAAGGCTTCATTTAAAATAGTCTGAGTATTCGCTGCCACTTGCTCTCTGGTCTTAGACATCTGACTCTCGAATGTCGGCGGTTGATAGGCAAGTGCTTCTTGGACTGTGGGGTTTCTTTCATCTCCAGGTTGCCACCCTCTTTGCATGTATTCCGAGAGGGCCAACACCTCTGGGTTGACTTGCCCCGGGGTGACAGTAACGTCCTCTCTCTTTGGTTCAGGAATTGGACCTCTGTCCGTTGTTTTCTGCACTAATGCTTCGGACCTATTTATCTCCTCCGCTGCCCTAAACCAATCATCTTCATCGGTAATGTGGAAGATACTTTTATATTTCGGTAGTTTTCTCAGATGATCCATTCTATCCTTGTGGGTCATATTTTCAGGATCAATGATTTGTGATGCAGCAAGGTCAGGAATCAACTCATGAACGATTCCATTGATGATCCTTTCTTTTCTTTCTCTGGAAAACTCATTGAACCCGAGAGTGCCAGTTTTTGTGCGCCTCACCAAAGATGTAATACGTTCGATATTTACATTTTTGAAGTCCGAAAGGCGTTTGATCAATTCCCGCTGAGTCAGTTTCAATGAACCCGTCTGCTGCATGAATTTAGAATCTTCTTTCACTCCAATAGCTGCACCAGACTGATCACGGCCATAAAACTCAACCAAGAGAGCAAGTCTGTTTCTCGTTTCTCGGAGTGCGTCAGGTACTTCGCCTTCAAGACCTTCTCGAATCGTCATCCCAAGATCTGTCCACCGACCCAAAAGTTTATCCATCCCTGGCGCATTGACGAGATTAATGATCTGTTGAGATTGTTCTGCAAACAAAGACCAGTTGGACATATCAGAGCGATCTGTAGGACTCATCTTGGATAGGTTCAGGTGGGTGTTCTTCACTTTCTGTGCTACGAAGATACTCGTAAGAGACGGTAGCCATCTCTCGCCGTTTGGAATATTATTAGCAATGAAAATCAAATCTCGCAATGCCCTTTCGGGTGTTTTGTTTCCTTCGTCCACTTCCTTTATCGCGGGCTGTACCCACTGTTGCATGAATTCAGAAGGAACTTTATCGACTGCCGTCCCCAGAACATCCGCGAGTGTTTTCGTGTAATCAATCGCTCTTTGGAGTCTTGGATCTGTTTTGGCAGCATCACTATAAAGATTAATCGCTTCTCTGAGGAGGGTGGGATCATCGACATCGGCCACCCTCGCCGTGAAGTCCACCAGGTCTTGAGACGGTCGTGCGTTAAGTTCGTTTTGAAGTGATTGTTTCTGCAATGCTACGAGTTCGGTCTGTGCCTGATCTCTTGACATCCTGCCTAGAGCAAGAGTTTTTCGGATCTCCAGTTCTTCCTCTTTGATGCGTAACTGCTCTTTTGACTGCTGCCCCAGAAGTGAACCCTTCGCAAACCCAGTACCAAACGCCGCACCAGCCTCAGCACCCTTCTTCCCTCCAACCAGCGCACCCACACCTGTGGCAAGCAAGGGAGCAAGAGCAATCGCGATTTCCTTGATATTTATACCACCTCGACCGTCACTCATCTTGCCGGACTTGACTGTCTCCCTTACTGCCTCCTTGATTGCAAGGTTGCGATTTAGGTCGTCAATATCTTCCTGGGAAGTGTCGAACATGCCCAATTGATTGGGTTGAAACCCACCCAACCCTCCCGGCAGTCTTTCAACGCCTCCCGGCTGTCTCTGACCCGCGGGACCGATAGGGCGTATGCCGACCCCACTTTGCTGGAGTCCGATGTCTGGCAAAATACTCTGTAACGGATTGCGAATTCCCATCTTATATCACCTCGTTAAAATTATAGCAGCTCAAGTGAAGAACTAACCCCATTTTCCAATGGCAGCCCCGCCGATTTCACCTACCATGCCAAGAATACTACCCAGCAAATTTGATCCTCCTCCTCCCCCACCCCGCGGACCTGACGCACCTCCACCGAACGAGATTGAGGGACCGAATATGATCGAGGCAAAAAATGTCCCGATCTGCACCTTCGATGGTTCGTCAAGTTGATCAAACTCGTACGGCGTCAAACCGACCATGCCCAAAAATTCAGGGAATTCTGTGGTCATCGCTTGGTCTATCTGATCGAGTTGACGAGCGGCAAGTTTTGCCTGGGGACTCCTCCGGGCATCCGGTCCCGTCCCCTGCATTCGCAGGAAATCGGGATCAGTCTGGATAACACCCAGGAAATTACTGTTAAATTCTCTGACCTGTTCCTCAATCCCTGCAAATGCGATGCTCGCAGCATTTTTGACTCTCGTCTCATCTATATTGAGTGCTTTGGCAGCGTTCCCTGCATCAATCTCCATTTGCTGCTGCCCCAGCGTCTTCCTGCCCGGTGTCGGCACCCTGTATTGACCGTTCCCTAAACTGAGTGGACTTCCGGCCTGTACCCCCGCAATGAAATCTTGAAATGTGATCGTGCCGTCTCCGTCAATATCCAATCCCTGCACGTAGTTGGCGTCCCCCACCGATGACTGAAACGCACCTCGGTATGCGGCTTCGAGATCAGCATCCCCACCGACCTGTTCAGTTTCTCCCTCACCGAATAATTCGGATTGAGCGAGATCCAACTGACGTCTGGTGGTTTCCTCCTGGAGAGTCATCGCTCTTCCGGCAATACCTCTCTGAGCGGCCCCTGCCGCCTCCTCCTCCGTCATTGCCTTCGCAGCAATGCCCCTCTGAGCCGCCCCTGCCGCTTCCGCTTCAGACATCGCTCTGGTAGCAATGCCCCTCTGGGCAGCCCCTGCTGCTGCCGCTTCGGCCATCGCCCTCCCAGCAACAACCCTCTGTGCGGCTCCCGCCATCTCTGCCTCAGACTGCGCCCTTCCAGCGATGCCCCTCTGTGCGGCTCCCGCTATCTCCGCCTCAGTCTGTGCCCTACCCCCAAGAGCCAAGCCACCCCTGCCTAATTCTTGCTCCAGCGCAAGACTGCCGAGTCCGAGTTGTTGTCTGAGCGCAAGATCTCCCGTTCCGAGTTGTTGTCTGAGAGCTAGTTCCCCCGTGCCTAGTGTTTCCGCTAATGCCTGTTGTTGTTGCTGGATCTGCAACTGCTCCAGAGCATTTAGTTGTGCCTCGCTCTGTCCAAGAGCCGATAACTGCCCTTGCGCGGCAGCTAAATTTTGCTGGCCCCTCTGGCCCATGAGACCCTGTACAGCCGCCAGATTCGCTCTCTGTTCTTGTCCCGCCCTTATAGATAACTCTCTCTCCAGGCCAGACAACTCCCCAAGTCTCTGCGCCTCTAACGTCCCGAAACCCCTTAAGGCTCTGCCGGACTGAATCGACTCGGGACTGATACCAAACTGGCGACCGAGACGTTCACGCGCCTGTTGAGTCTGCAAATCCACAAATCCCGTACGGGCTGCCCTCTCTTTGGAGGGATCAAAATCCAGTGCGAGAGCCTGTTCCGTGGCTCTCTCCTCCAGACCTCCGATATCGCCCAAAAACGTCTTGCGCCTACCTGCGATATCCTCCTCTGTTTCCGTGCCGAGAGCTAGTCTGCCTGTCTTTTTCCGCTGACTTTTTCTGAGGCTTGGATCAATGGTGAGTGCCATAGCGTCTTTCCGTTATTAGAGATTTATGCTTGCGGATCTCTCAACTCAAAATGCGGCAAATCCTTGAACGTCTCGTCAGCTACTTCGTAGTCTCCATCCCAATCTCCACCGAACCTGAGTTCAATGTCCATCATCCTTGCTACGCCCCTGACATAACCTGCAAAATGATAAAACTGATTAATATCCTTCCAATCCACAGGGTACGGTGCAACATCTACAGCCATTGATGGTGTAGTGTTGTGCTTTCCGTTCGGCCATTTGACCTGAGATTTGTTTTCACGAAAAAGTTGATCCTGGCGTTGTTGAGACCTGTGTCCTTCCAGGATCGAACAATCAAAATCTTTCACGACTTGCTCAAACAGTTTCTGGAGTCGCTCGTCACAAGTATCAAGCCTTTCGCGGCTCCTCTTACCAAACGATGGCAACCTGTACCCCCATCCTTATTTTTTCCGTTCTCTCTCTCGTTCCTCGAAATAATTAATTCCGAATAACAACAACCACACACCGACCGCCAGGGTACCGAGTATCCATGCCCAATCTGGTAAGTCAGGCATCTTGGCCGGGATCAAACCCTCCGCCTTGAGTTCCTTGTACGCGGCCCAGAATCCCGCTATACCCAAACCTCCGAGGAATTTTTTGGATTTAGTCGCATTACGAGCAGCACTACCACCGCCCCTGTCAACCCGGCCAGCAGACTTACGAGACAGTGTTTTTTTACGGAGGTTCGTGACGTGCTTTGCATAATCTCTTGCCGCTCTATAGTCGCGTTCTTCAATTTGCGCCAATCTCTCTCCAGCCTTTACCTTCAGCTCCATCGAAGAATGAGGATGGTTCTTGGCCTTCCGCAGTTCCTCTGTGGTCATCTGGCGCACGTCCTTCAGGAACCATGTGTCGGGCATCCTTTTTCACCTTATTACCGTCTCCCCCGCTTGAGAAATCCAAAGACTTTTTTTCCAACCTTCAGGCCAATTTCTATTTTTTTCGTGGGTGATATTATTGCAAGACCCACCTTCATGGCTCCTCCGATGATACTGGTCTTTTTTTTCCCGCGAGTTTTCCCACTAGATCAAAAACAATATCAAAGAGGATGTCGTCCTTGTCCGTGGGCGTCAACTTGACAATTTTTTCTGCGATCATAAACGCCAGCAACACATATTCCCAGTTTGATACTAATAGCTCGATCATTTGAGTAACTCCCTCCGTCTCTGTCTCATTCGCTGCTTAACTGTGGGTTCTTTTTTTAGCTGCCGCAGTATCCTCTCTAGTGTCGCTACTATCCATATTATCATTCGCTTTTCCGTTTAGAGCTGACAGCATCTCCCTCGCACCGCGCAACGTGCAGATTTGCGGATCGCGGTCTGCGAGATAGTTCACTCGCGCCTGTATCTTCTCGTCCAGTTCCTCAATGCTCGGTATGTCGTTCATGCCGCCTCCAGTGCTGCGAGTCTCGCCTCGACCTCCTTGAATGCGTTGACCATAATCGGGATAAGTTTAGTCTGGCTCATCCCCAACACGTTAGCCGTTTCCTGAACTTGGTCATCTTCTGGTTCTGGAGGTAACGGTGGGCCGATATTCTGTGTAGTTTCACTTACCAGATAAGGTGCAACCCCTTGCACGGCCTGTGCGGAAAATCCCAATCTCTCCACTCCGTCATCCGGCCCCATCCCGTATCGGCCATTGAACTTGTACTTGATGGGCTGCAACCTAGTCAGCACCGCAAGGCCATCCGTGAAATCGGCAACATCTTTTTTCGAGGATATGTCCGAGAGGCTATGGATCGTACCATCGTTAGTGTATGCATCGCCATTGGTGATGATTTTGAATCGCTCTTGAAGTGCGCTGGGATTGGCAGCATCAGAAACCCATATCGAAAATTGCCCTGGGATTCGGTTTCCACCAACAGTGCCAGTGCACTTGACCTGTATCACAGCGGCGGTAGTCTCCACATCAGTATTATCGGCAGCACTGAAGGAAATGTTTCCGAGTTCATCACCATCTGCAACTGTCGTGAAGGAGCCGGGAGAAGTTCCTCTGGATTTGGCGAACTGCAAATACGGTGCACCTGCGCTGCCGACCCATCGGGAGAGACTCAGAGGTGAACTGCCGTGTATCTGAAGCGGGGATTGAGTACCGTAAACAGGGAGGGACGCAGTGTGTCCAATTAAAACTCTCCCCACAGTATCGATCCGCATCCGCTCCGTAGGTGCCACCGCGCCATCGGCTGTCGTGGAGAAGACCAGCCTCCCCGGCATATCATTTGACCCGGGGGTTCCGTCCACCGCCGCTCCAATACTCGCAGCTACCGAGTTGAGGTCAACCCCATCATCACCCAGGAACTTGATCTCCCCGAGAATGTCACCATCCTCAACAATCGCGTGAGATCCTATGGTGCCATTTCGAGATTTGCCCATATAGTTAATCGGGCCATATGCCGAGTCTGCCCACCTAAACGCTCCGAAGGCGGGATTCCCGGTGTTATGAATCTGTATATGCGGCTCTGAACTGCCTACGCCATCCAGCGCAGTGTGACCGACAACCAATGAGCCTTGCAAGACTGCAAGGTCTTCCGACTGATCCCACAAAAGATATTTTCCAGAGGTGTCTCCGAATAGTTTGACATCGTGGCCTGTCCCGTCCACGCCCACGTCCAGACCCCCACCCGCAAGCGTGAGTTTGTTTGAAGCGTGCGTGACGGTGACATCTCCGGCGGCAAAATTGAGCACCGCTCCGCTCGCGAAAAAAATATCATCTCCAGCATATATGTCGCCAACCACCCCTAAACCGCCATCAGTGTGTATAGATCCCGTGGTGGTGCTTGTGGATTCCGTTGTGTCATCAATAGATAAGACACTAGACCCCGTAATGGTAGTTGCGCTCAGGGCAGCAGTTGCAAATGTTCCCCCGGCAACAGTCAGAGTCTCTGAGCTGTGAGTGAGAGTGACATCTCCAGCGGCAAAATTCAGCACTCCCCCACTAGCAAAAAAAATATCATCCCCGGCATATATATCTCCAACCACTCCCAATCCGCCGTCAGTGTGGATAGATCCCGTAGTAGTGCTTGTAGATTCCGTTGTAGTATCAACAGACAGAACACCTCCATCAAGAGCCAGAACATTCGCAGAATGAGTAATAGTGACATCGCCGGAATTGAAATTTACAACAGCCCCCAGGTCAAGGAACAGATCAGAGAAATTCAGGGCTGAAGTCCCGAGACTTATGTCATCCGTGGTTGTAGGATTGATCGACCCATCCGTGATCTGTAGCTGTGACACTGGAGCACCTGATGCGGCTACATAAAAATCTAATCGCCCAACCTCTGACCCCGCCGTGGCGGTAGTCATCACATAATCGAGGTACGCGATATCCGATTCCGTTCCGCCAGCATCATCGGCATAGAACACTAAGCGGCCACCATCATTCGCCGCAGGAGTTCCGCTCACGGGATCAATGCCAAACTGTGCAACCTCTCTGACTCCTCCCGCCGCCGCATCCGTGGTTTCCCAGGATTTGAGTTTCGTAATTGTCTGTGCAACATCTGCCACCACGATCAAGTCCGTGCCTGTTGTGTTGACGTTCCCCGAGGAAAGATTCGCCGCATTCAGGGTGTTTATGATATGATCGAGTGAGTCAGTAATCGGTGCGGCAAGAATCTCAGCACCTGCCGATGGCTTTGTACCTTGGAATGCAAATGTAACAGCCATAAAAACCTCTTATGAGATTTCGTACTCCACAGAGTACCCTTGAATGTCAACCGCATCAGACCCAGACCATTCGGGTGCGAATGTCTCAGCATCACGGTTGATGAATGTCACAACCTTTTGATTTACCCCACCTGAATAAAAAACACCATTGTCATAGAGGAGTCCCGAGCCATACGTCACAGATGACCCCACGGACAACGTCTTGGTAATTGTAGTTGACTGCCTCTCATCTCTAAGGAACTGCAAGGTGTGAGTCTGCTGGCCGCTCTGTGATCTGAAATAACTGTTAAGAGAAATTATGTTCTTATCAACGCCAGGGAAACCCAAATCGTTGGGTTGCATCAGTACCTTCCAGTTAATTCCAGATCCATTATCGGTGGTCTTGTTGGGATCGTTCGCTTGTTGAATATATCCGTCAGTTGTCCCAAAGATGTCATATTCCTTATTCGATATGATCCAGGAATCTGCGTAGTTGATCGCGTCAGCGGGTTTGTCGAACCATACATCTCCAGTGTCCCAATCCCACACAAAAACTCTGTCGTGACCTACTGTGCTGGATGCGGAAAGCAGCGTCCTTACTTGATGATCTTTCTGGCGAATGAACGAGACTGCATATTTTAACCGTCCCTGATTAAGATTACTCCATTCCTCTTGCAGTGGCCTTGAGACGTTTATAAAGGAATTATCAGGATTTATGACATACGCGCCATCTCTCGCAACAAGGAACATAAACGGCGTATTTCCGACTCTTGTGAGGATGGAATTTGTTGCGATTGGTTCAAAGCCTCGAATCGAGGATAAAATACGGAGTTCGACAAAACCCGTGTCGTACTCAAGGATGGTTTGATAAATGCCGTCCTCTTTGCATATATATAAAAATCCATTGAAGTCTACTCCCCCAATGATCGGCGGCCCGGCATCGGAGATCTCAGCCCTGTTATCAACGGGGAAATTAGTAACATCTACCGTAAAAACTTTCGGGTTGATATCGCACCACATCACCCTCGTAGTCTGATCTACTGATGAGATTGTCGGCCTTAGAGCTACCAGCAGGTTGTTGTGGACTGCAAAGTCACGGCAAGTTGTCCACGGAATATTCGCGCCACCTGACATATCCGTAGCATTGCCGGACCCTGTCCACCTCACCGTCTCATCGGTGCCGTTTGTGGCAATCATCGAATCATCCAGGAAAACAGATCGCCATCTCTTGTCTGTATTATCCGTTAGACTCAACGAGCCAGTTCTATCTGTCCTCGTAGAATTAGTTTCCTCGTAAAATTTTGTTCCCGCAAACGAGGCGAACAATGTGCCAGCCTTAAATGGCAGAGACACCAAATATGTTACATCCTTTGCCGCACCTGATTCAGAAATTTGATTCGAGTTGTATTCATCATATCCGTCTCGTTTCTTTGCTGTGCCTCTCTCCGTCAAATTCATGTTTTCTAATTCTTCCGTATTTTCAGGCGTAGCCCGAGGGTCTGGATAATCAAAACCCGTCTTACCCCTAATCCTGTAGATTGGAGAAGTCCGAACGCCTGGAGTTACCGGATCGGGCATCTATACAAAGTCCACGTTTTGAATGAGTGGTCTATCACCAGGTAGCAACCCTGCTTGAGACTGAACGTCTGCAAACATTGCAAGCCTGTTTGGTCTATACTGTGCGCGTGCCTTGAATCTTGCCAGGTTATCCTGGAACTCCCCCAACATCCTCTGTGCCTGAGATGTCTTACCTGCCGCCAGCATCAACTCAGGTCCAGCCCCGAGGATGATCATGTGATGCCAATCCTCATGGAGTCTTGGCACATCCTCGTCATTCACCAGATCAGGAACTCTTTCCACTGCTCTCACCGTCAAGGTCAAAATCGAGTCAGGGATAGGATAAAATTCCACCCATAGGTACCGGCTGATGTCCGTAGGTTGTGCAAGATAGGCGATAACATTGCCGCTTGAATCCTTGACTGTCACAAACCCTGTCCATGTAGATCCTGCATTTGCCGACTTCGATATTGTCAAGATACCATCGGTGGCATATGAGTGAGAGGATGTGACAGCGGTCGTGCCGTTCATCGTCAACTTTTCGCTCAAGATGACTCGGTTAGCATTTTTTCCCTCTATCCTTACGGAGAAATTTGTGGCATCAGACGCCGAAGATGACTCAACCGTAATAGTTCCTGCGGCAGCAAGATTTTTTTCTACCGCTCTTGTGCCGAGAACATAATACCCCCTGGGTTGACCTGAAGTCGTGGTGCCGGGATATCGGCGGTCAAACTCATCCTTCGACATCTCATTCAGTCGCCTTGCATTAGATGTATCCTCTACGTTTACAACCCTCGACACATCTGCTGGCATCCCGTATTTTGCCGTAGATGCCACGGTAACGAGAGAGGACTCAAACGACACCTCGTCCTGATTAACCTCTGACAGCAGTCGATGCATCACACGGTTTATCGCTCGATTGGTCATATTCACAAAATCAGAATCGTCATGACCACCGAGTTCCGTCAGAGTATCTCGGAGTTCTGAAAAATTAAGTGCCATCTTTTCTTGGCCTTCCTGGGCCTCGCTTTGGTTTTTCTTCTTGCACGGTTAAAAGCATTTCCTCGATCTGGGAATCTGTAAGTTGTTTTCGGAGATGATCCAAGACCTTGTCAGGCGTCAGATCTACACCCGCCTTCTCTACGCCCACATTCCCCTGCAACATATCTGTCAACTTATCGGTCGCAGACGCCAGTGCATTAGTGGACTCATACTGTTGTTTTCTTTCGTCCCTGGACCTGCGCTTTGCCTGTTCTGTTGATTCTAACAGCTCCGCTTTCTGCTCGGGACCGTCAGTAACAACTACTTCAACGAGTCTATAATCCCAACATGCGAACTCCGGTATAGTCCGCCTTGTCTCTGTCATGATCTCTTTGGCCTCGAACTCATCCAACTCCCTGCCCATATGCCTCCACGTTGAATGAGGACGCCGTTTGCCCTCAAGCCTCAAGATCAGTCCGTCATCTTCCCCGACATTGACAAGTGCACCGTGCGCGTTCTTCCATGTCGCCGCAGTAATCTCTCGCCTGTGAATATCGGGCGGCTCATAGTCAGGCAGGAATTCGACTCTATACCTGTCCGTCATAACAATAGCACCGTCAACGAGAGGGTGCGGCTCTGGTGAAAGATCCAGGTTGTCAGGCGTTGGGCTGGTCGTTGTAGTCAGCATGGTATCTCTCCCGGTGTGATTACTCATCTTGTTCTGACATGCTCCATAATTCTGACATCTGCTGTCCCGCTACTAACAATTCCCCAGAGTTGTCCTTGAAAAAAATATTGAGGAGAACCCCCATCGAAATTATAGGTCAATTTTGCTCCCGCAGCCAGAGTGATGCCTGTTGCTGCTGTGACTGTTGAGACATCACCTATGAAAACCGTCACAGATCCCTGATTGTCTATAGTCAGACCAATCCTCTCGAAGTTCTCGGCAACCAGAGAGGTGGCATCTGTCGTGACTGATACTGCGGCATTGCTCATAGTTTTTGAGCGGGGGTTTTTACGCCCCCACCCTCACGGGTGTGTAAACCGGGAGACTCAGAAACACACCCGATTTACGCGGAGTCTTCGTTATAAACAGCCCAACCCTCAGCACCTGTTCCAGTGAGGGTCATATAGATATCCGTGGCGAACCTGATGGGTCCGATGTCGCCGGAGCTGATACTGTTTTTCGCTGTAGCTCCATCAAGATGGAGATCACACAGCACAGTACCAGAAGCCCCACCGTCTCGTATCTCAATCTCACTGGCGTTAGTGGTGACAGTCATCCCAAACGCCTTGAGATAACCACCCACACCCGCAGTTGTGACCACGGCACTGCTTGTTTTTTTCGCTGCCGTATACGGGCCGTTCGGATTTGCATCGGACATATCTTACCTCATCTGAATGATGTCTGTGCCGCACATTGATGGAAGCGACACAATAGGGTACCTATCATAACTCCTCAAAAACTCCGACTGCTCGGGCCACATGGAATCCCTGGTGTTATCTATTGCAACTATGCATTCTTCTGCCCTGTGGGCGTCAACATATTCAAGTTCAGCCATTACGTTAAATGCATCATGTCCACCGTCAAGAAATGCAAACTCTATACCCTCAAGACTCTTGAGCGGATCTTCCTCAAACGCCTGTGGGGTTTCACCGATCACCTGTGTCACCTTGTCAAACTCTGATGGAGTCAATGCACGACTCAGCACATCATAATCGTTACGGTCTACAGTCCACAACATCCCGTGACCGTTTATGACAAGAGCCTCCGCAATAGCCTTTGTGCTTCTTCCTCTGTGCGTTCCGGTTTCCAGTGCAATCTTGGGCTGTATCATCCCGACAAGCCCCGTGAGAAACTCCGCACAGGATTCATCCACTCCGTTCATGTCGCAATGAATTTTCACCTTCTCGGGGAACGCCACATCTACTATATATTTTTTTCCCCTGCTTCCTCTGCCCGTAACAAACTTCACAACAAAATCATCGTCTGAATTTATAATTCCATCTGTGCGATTCGGGCTGTCCAGGTTTGGCAAAATCTCATCGACTACCCCGCAAAACTGGAGTTCCTTCACGGTAACAGTCTCCCGAAAAACTTATTCCATTTCCCGTTCGCTGGCGTTGTAAACCAAAAGCCTGTCATTCGGTAGAGCCTTACCTGCTCAGGAAATGTTAAGATTCCCGTCTTGCTTGTCCATTCGTTCCCGAGACAGTAAGGGCAAAACAGAATATTGGTTTCAGAGGTATCGAGTCCCTTCCTGCAAGTCTTACACCGCAGGACATCAACTCTTGGATTCCCGTCAACGTCAAACCCCAAAGCGTTAAGGTTGATATCCCCATCAGGTGGCACGTTTGGGATCATATAATATTCGATGCCTTGTCTACATGCACCCCCGGCTTCCTGATCGGTAAAAACTTATCGTCCTCGTTTGTCTGGAGTTTCTGGATCTTCACTTCTCTTTCGCCGTTTCCGAGTCCGTATTTGCTTCGCTCAATAGCATCCCTGAAACCTCTGGTAATAACTGGAGCAAATCCGACATGCCCAGCGAAGGAGTCTGAGTCGCAGAAGGTTTTGATGCCCTTCCGTTTTGCACGGTAACACCAATACATATCCTCTGTTCCCCTCTTCGGCATCAAGAAGTACGGCTTCCCTGACTGATACTCCTCGACAAAATTATGAGTCTCATCGGGGATGTCACCCAGGTAGTGGTCATAACGCTGCTGATCCTCTTCGTTCAAGTTATCCTTGATAAACTTGACGATATTCGTGACCTCGGTAGGCATCGCATCAGGACCACCAACCTGACCCCTTCGATCATAAAACGATTCGGTCTTGACAAGCATTGCGTGTGTGCCGCCTCCGTCCACCTCGATCAAACCCCGGTCAAGATTGTGGAACGTAGAGAGGTTTCGATATGCCCTGTGGTTGTGGAAATCTCTCCACATTTCCCGGCTCCCGCATTTGGGGCAGACGATCTCATCTTCGTTCGCTGGGCAACCTTCCGGCCCAGCCTCTTCGTCCGGTGCGTCTCCAATCTCTCCCCTCAGCTCCTCCAGGGTTTCGATTGTAATGACCTTCTTGTCTTCGTAGGACCACAATATATAGCCGTACCACCCACAATCACATTTATGTGCAACGGAAGTCAAGACCCCAATCTCGTAACCGGGCCTCCTCATCGGGTACGGTGAGATCACCACATCCTTGTCAAAGTCGATATACCTCAGAAGCAGATCCGGCTCGATTACTGCGTCATCATCCAACCACAAAACATGCGAATAAAACGGTTTGTATTCTGGATGCCCGAGGGGTTTGTCGTTGTCTGCTGGCTTTAAAACGAGTTCCACCATCTGTGTCCTGGCGAAATGAACAAACGTCCTGCCAATCAAAACACAGTTAAAACTCAATCCCCACTTGGTCCAGTTGACCGCAAGTTCGATGTGGTTGACGTGGACCTCTGATGACAACTCGTTTGTATAGTTTGGAGTTGCCACAAGGACGTTCGCCGCCTTTGCCTTGTCACTTAGTTCCATGTTCAAATATCTCCCGGTTTTCCAGCGGTGTTAAAATATCGGTGTAAAGGTTTAAGAGGTGCCGATACTCGTCTGGCACATCCTCGGGTTGATTGTGAATAAATATATCGTGGAATGAATCTGTCTTTTTGTACGTGCAACCAGTTGATCCAACAGCAGACTTTATGCCGTTCTGTTCTGGGAAACTTACCCAGTTTACTGGAATGCTGCAAGATAATCCGACAAGATTAATCATGTACCGCCACCAGATCTTGGGGCATCTCGACTCGGGGAACGAAACCGACTCGTTCAGCGACTTAACGCACGACCACGGATGCCTGAGTGTGGCACAGACTACAAAGTCAAGATCCAGCTCCATCCACATCGGCAGGGTAAAACAAAATCCAGGGTCTTTGATGACCCACGGCTCTTTTTTGTCTGACAAGACTTCTTCAACAAACGAAGGTGATGGAGTCGACCAGACGTGATCAGGAGGCATCATGGGATGGCCCTCAGAGAATGAGAACGACTGATTATTTTCTTTCAACACCCACGGATCTTCCCACCTGGGCGGCTCTACCTTCGCATGATATTTTTTAGACTCCTCGAAGGCTCGTCTGCCGGGATCAAATCCATGATTAACAAATACTGATGCCAACCATGACGTGCCGCTCCTCGGAACACCTGTCACAATTACGTTACGCACTTGTTCTCCAGGTATTCATAAAGCCTTGTCAGTTGATGGAACTTCCCCGGCAAATCCCTTATCGGTGTCCTTACAAAATTATGATTATAAGACTCCCTCCATTTTATTGGTTCTGGAGAATCCAGTGTCGCCGTCTCCATCCCCAGCAACTGAGGGAACAGAACCCACCTGAAATCGTCAGGATACAGAGTAGTCCAGGTCAGTAGGGATTGATAGGTCTGCCACCAGATCTTTGCCATGCGATCCGGCCTGATAGAGAAGAATGATGACCCCGAAGAAATCACCGATGATGGATGTCTGAGAACAAAGACTGCGCGAAACTTTATTCCTCTCTCGTTCAACACTTTTCGCCAGAGAGGGTAGAGCAGCGAGACTCCGATAGGATCTTTCAGTACCCACGGATCTGTCTTGTCATCAAAAACCCTGTCAACACCTTCCCGCTGTATTTTGCTGTCAAAGAACGATTCCGCACGCCTCCTGTCGCAGTCAGCAGTTTCAAACACCTGCGTATTAGCTGCGACAAAAACTGGATCTTCTGTGGCGAGTCTTTGATGTGTTGATTTTCTGCGGATCTTACTCAGTCTCTGACCGAGGTCTAATCCGCATCGGCTCAACGCATCGGTAATGCAGGAGGTGCCCGACCTCGGGCACCCCCCCACCATCACGTTCATGCCGTCTCCCGGTTTTGACGCTACTGCAAATACAGCTGCACTGTCGAGTTGGTGGCGTTAGGACCATTCTCCAGAGTCCAACCCACCAGAGCCTCGATGTAGTTAATACCGTGATCGGAGTGTCCCGTCACGGTAGTAACATGTCCCTTGTTGGTGGCGTTGATTGATCCCGCAGCTACCAGTTTCGAGACATCGAGACTTGCGGACGCCCTGACGAGGTCTGGACCGTAAATCTGCAACCTCCCCGTTGCGCCTGACGCTATCGTAGAGTCTACGACCCCGGCGCATTTATGACCCCCCAGACCTGCGGTCGTGGAGATCGCGGCATCCACCAGTTCAACCGCATATCCCTGGTCGTCATCGTCTGTGGTAGTTTCCCACTCCACGACTTTTCCAGGTTCCAGCTCTGCACCTTCGGCGTTCGTTACACCGATGTAGATTTTCGTCGCTTCATTGAAGCCAACGCTCATTTCCTGTGCCATATTACCTCCTACGAACCTGCATAAATGCAGTCGTATCGAAGCGTTCGCACCGTAGGATCATTTGTGGCTATTTTCGCCGTCCCCACGGTTGCTGAATCTGAAGCGTTGACGTTCAGGTCAACCTCCGCCACAGATAAGCCATCTTCTCCGACAACCTGCACAGAAACCAATCTTGAGGTTGTCGGCAGAAGCGCGAACGCTGTTGCGCTTGAGGATGCTTCGATGGTGCCCGTGAGTCGCATAAAGCCACCCCGTAGCGGTATTGGCATCCCCGTATCTCTGGTGATATCACCTACGGCCATGATGATCCTCCTTTAGGTGATACCTGTGAGTTTGAACAACTTTTTCGGTGCATTCGAGACAAGGTTGCCCTTGAACAGCACCTGGGTGACGAGCGCATCCTGGTTGACAGGCTTCTGGAATCCGCCCTCAGCCATCGCCATATTCCGGTTGCGGTGAACAGCAAGCCAGGAATGGGCAGAGTTCAGACCGAAAGCCGTACCCGAAGTCGCATCTGCATCCCACCATGTTCGAGCAGCCTTGTAACGCAAGTCAGACAATCCTGCGTTTACAGAGTTGTCAGCCGTTGAGGAACCCGTGTATTGCAAGAACGGGAACATCAACGCCTCGAACGCTTCATGGTTGGTCTGCGTGAATACAATGGCGTCAGGCTTCGAGGACATCCCGCCCTTGCCCTGAGTCGCGTTGTTATACTGAGTCCTGAGATTCGGCAGCAAATTCGTTGCCGCCGCACCTACTGACGCTTCGTTGGAAGCCCACGCCGTATTCGAGGAGCGGTCAATCGTGCCGTACGTCCCAGTGGAGTCGATCTGGAGACCGAGTCCCGTGATACCGGAAGCACCATCTGCGCTAGTCGAAAACAGATCCGTTGACAGCAGGTTGGCAAGAGAGATCTCTGCCTGAGACGTTTTGCCGTTCAACAGATCAAACAGTTGAGCCTCACCCATGTTTGCCGTTAACTCATCGCCGTTGATGGCGATGCTTACGGCATAGAGTTTGTTCGTGAAGAACGCACGGGTAAAACCCGTGCTCTCCGAGGTGTCCAGCACGCCGTATCCCGTATAGGACTGAGCGGTGCTGTTCAACTCGTGCATGATTGCCACCGAAAGCCTCTCCCCACCCGTTGTGAGTTTGATCCGATCCCCCGACAGATAATAATCCAGTGTCGGAGTTGCGTCTGCGATATTATCCGCAAACGAACCGGATTCCAGGTAGTTGAAGAGAGTGCTTGTCAATAGTGGCCCATACGACAGGGTCAATGACGTTTCGTTTGCCACTTAGTTATCCTCTCTGATTTCGAGACTGCTGCTGCTTCGCCAACTGGAATGCCCTCGCCATGACGTTGTCCCTCTTATCTGCGGGAGTGCCTTTCTCTCCCCTCAGACTGACAGACGTTGCCACTGACGCACCTGGACCCTCCGTCTGAGCACGTTGCAGGTTTTTGATTCTCAACGTCTCATCTGTTTCACCCAGACTCGCCTTTAAGTCCGACACCTGTTTTTTCAAGGCATCGTACGTTCCAATCTTCATCAGATCGTTATAGGTAAGTTTTGGAGGTGGCTTGCCGTCAATCGACAGTCGATTGTAAATCGGTGTCATCATCGACTTGGCGTCTTTGGACAAGATGATCCCACCCACGGAATCGAGCTGGCCCAGAGACTCACCGAAAACCTCTACCGCCTTGACATTCTCCTTCGCTACAAAGTCTACAGCCTCTTGTGCTTTGAGGTCTCCAGACTTAACGAAACCAAGTTCGTCAGCGATCCTGAGAAATAGATGCTTCTGCTCCGAAGTTACGGCTGCCAAAGGATCATCGGGTTCGTATCCCGAATCCGCAACTGCCTGTTCCCTCAGTGCTGTATTTACGGCGGTATCGACAGTGTTCTTCAACTGCTCCTCTCCGCGAACCTCTAACTCCCTGACTTGATTAAGGAGGCGAGTATTGTCAGCAAAAATCTTCGCAACCGCCTCTGCTTGGTTACTGGGAAGTGCTGCTCTTATGGACTGGAGATCCGTGTGTGGTGTCTCGGTCCCATTGGTTGCCGAGTCCTCACTGCCAGCTGGTGCCACGATCCCATCGGTTGTCGTGTCCGTGCTGTTGGCCTGTCCGTCCGTCACTCTACCGAGTGTGTTTTGAAGATCTGCCATCAATCCCGCCGCTTGAGCATCATGGATTTCGGCGACAGGATTGTCGTTATTTAATTTTTCCTCAGCCATTAGTCTCTCCCGGTTAACCTAGTCCCTCAACATCTCTCATCTTATTGGCCTTTTCGACTTCTCGTTTCTGCTGCTCCCTGGATTGCCACACACTGACTCCCGTTGGTGGCATAGGTTTGATATGGTGAGGTGCGTGCTTGTCAAAGAACCTGCTGCCACCTCGCTTGTCTCCGGCCTCCTCCAGACCCTCAGCCTTGAGAAATTCCTTGCGGTCCCTACGTGAGGTGATGTCTCCATCCAGGCACTCATCGTAGTAAGGAGCGAACGGCTGGAAACCGTTTAACGCATCGATTGGGAACTGGTACTCAGCCCAGTATCCACACTCGCTGCACATTTGCAGTTTAAATCGGGCATCATAGGGGATCTGGTAATACGTCTCCGTATACCCACAATCCTTGCACTTGTAGTCGTAAGCGGGCATTATAACCCCAACTCTATTAAAATATCTCTTTCACCACCAAAGCCGGAAAGGACTTTTTCCCAAGTAAGTACAATGCACCAAGTCTATGTAATCCCTCCAGGACATATGGTCCATCTTCTCTGAAGGCAATAATCAATGGGTCTATTTCCCCGCTTTCCTGAATTCGCTTTGCCAATGCGTGCGTTCTTTCAATGTCATCAGCGGCATAGAACATTTTTTCTGGGTTCGCATGCCATCCAGAAAGTGACATTTTTCGTACCCCACCACCTATTTCTTCCATGTCGCTTGCACTTATTGATGATAGGTTGGGAATGTCGTCTGTCACGCGAAGCCCATCCACCATCTCTCCAGCCACTATCTCAGGGTCAGCCTTGAGTTTGGCAAGTTCGTCCCCGAATTTTCCGTATTCCTTGAAATCCATCTTCCCCAACTGCTGCAAGAGTTCATCATCAGAGAGTTGCATCGCCTTGATCGACTCATCTAAAAACTCGACCTTTTCAGGGTCGAACACAATAATGGCATCTCCACCTTCTATTACGTTCTTGTGAATCACTGCGTCATGGCCTTTGTCCTTGAGTGTTCTTTTCGCAGACTCTGCAAGATCTCTTGCAAAGTCGTCTGCAAGAGATGGATCGTCAAGTCTGCCCAACTCAGTTACAATATCTCTGTTGATCTCATTCCTTACGGATGCCCCACCTTTTTGGTACTGATTGAAAAGTTTTTCTGCTGCTTCCTCATCAAAGTTCGCGATGATATCGATGCCATCCTCAAAACCTACGCCTTCTGCCTTTTGGTTAAAAAGGAAGTCCTGGAGTTCAAAATCATCTGCAAACTTCTTTGGGTTTACCACCCCAAGTTTCGCCGGAATGACTCTGCCAGCACTTTCTCCGAATCCGCGCATCGCAATATTTCCAGCCTTTGATGTTCCTGTTGCAAATTTGCTGGCGATGTCTGGAGTGAAGGCAAAGGACACACCCAAATAACTGCTCGGATCAGGACCAGATCCCACATCAATAAAATCTGAAGTCTGTTCTGCAAACTCATCAAACTGCTGCCTGGGACCACCAACCTCAAAGCCCTCTTTATACTCAAACGGCTCTGGTGTTCTTGTGCCGTGGTAGAAAGTTGTCGGATCTTTTGAGATCGGAACATCTTTCGGAACCTTGCCCCTGAGTATCGAAGATACTCCTCCCGCCGCTTTCTTTAGCACTCTTTGCTGCACTGCGAGAGGACCAACAATATCGAACATCGCCTCCCCTGGATCTTGAGGCAGAATCATATCCAACAAATCAGCACCCGTGACGTTCGGAGCATATCCAGTGAGTGACTCGATACCATGTGCCACTCCCTTGCTGATAGGTTCTTCAAAGGGCAGAGGAAATATAGGCACCTGTTTTGCCGCTTCCCTGATCCCGAGAGCATCCAGAACACCCGATGGCTTGGGTGGGAGCATCATCATAATTGCACCGACTCCCTGATCTGTGCGGCCTCGTTACCCGCAGGTTGTGCGAACTGCTGCCTGTTAATCGGCCCAGTCTGTTGACCGTTAGGGCCGATCTGTTGCTGTAGTGCCTGTGCCAGTGGATTCTCCGCACCTATGCTCTGCTCGATAGCTGGCCACAGCTCCTCGGGGTTCATGACATCGTAGCCTCGGACGAGTAACTGCTCTGCAATCTTCGGCAGGTTCGGTGGCGGCATACCCTGTTGCACCGAGATCTCCACCATACCCGACAACAAGTTCAAGAGATCCAGCCACTGTTTCCGCTCCAGTGCTTGAGCTGTGACTGCCGAGGAAACATCTATGCTAAACCGGAATGCCCCCTTGACAATTCGTTCATCGACCGTGGAGAATTCTCTGGCTCTCTCATCTATTTCTACCTCCATCTCTGGCTGGAATTGCGTGTGCAGTCTCCAGATAATGGTGGCTGTATCAACCTGGAATTTCTCAAAGGCATCTATCCTCAGACCCTCTCGGGCAGTGGTACGCCTCTCCTTGATCGCTGACTCCGTAGCTGTATCTGATCCTGAGTCAATGGGTTGAGGTGTTCCCGCCGCTCTATCTCCCAGACTCGTGATCAGACTCAAAAATTGTCCCTTATCCCCTGGGATCTGGAGGAACGGTAACGGCACAACAGATCCCAGACCCGCCTGGGACAAGCCGGGGACACCTATAGCCGCATCGCCAGGAGAAGCAACTGCTATGTCTACCTCATCGTTCTGGAAGACGTTGGAATCGTAGAAGATGATATTTTTTTGCTTACGGATAGTTGCGAGGAACGAATCGAGCAGCTCGTTGACAAGTAACTGGATATTATCGAATCCAGCGAGGCTGAGTGTCGGCTTCTGAAGCCATGTCTTGACACCCTGAAGCGCAGGTGGCAACAATACCGAGGGATAACCCTTCAAGGTATCGTAAGGCCATTCGTCCTCATGCCTCAATAACACCGGACTTTCTGATCCCTTTGCACCTTGCTCCGCTATGACCGCCATCACGTTACGTCTGCGTCTGCCGCTCAGTTTGAAGTTCCGCGCCCATATCTCCCACACCGTCACCATCCCGAACCCGTCCTCCTCCTGGAAAGTGGAATCTATGTCAGGCGCATCCTCCATCCTCTGAGGTTGTAAGGCGTTGACTGCCTGTCGATTATAATTTGGATTATCCCTGACCTCCTCGATGGGTTTCACTGATCGGAAAGCAATCCATCGTGCGTCCTTGAGGCCATCCCTCGCCAAAGGATCAATACGGAAATCCTCGGGCCACCATCTCAGACCGAACGGAGATTCCTCCTGCACATCGATATGCGTAGTAGCCTCCGCACGGTTTGCTCTTTCAACATGCTCATCAATGTGTTCCTGGATAATCTCCTTGATATCGTCCGCAATGGTCCTGTCATCCATCAAGGGTCGATGCTTCTCGTTGTGACCTATGTGGTCATGGTCTTGCAATATTTTGGTAGGAGTGCCCGTAGCCAGCCAGAGATTTTCCTCGTCAGGATCATCAAATTGGAGTTCTGCCGAGTCAGACAAAAACTCCCGGTCCTCGCCACTCATTTTAATGTCTGCGGTCCAGCCCATCTTCTTAATGCCGAACCCGTAGACCATCTGATCCAGCAGACATTTCCTGTCCTGATGCATCTGGTCCGTGTCGTCATACCAATAATTTATGACTCTGCCCACAGGGACTTCCCCAGCCACTGAGTCGCGTCGCTTTGCCTGAACCCTGAACCGAGGCTTGCGGGATAGCATATTTGCGATACTCTGCTCTATCCAGGCATACGTGAGACTCGGCTTCACCCTCTCGGTACCGTCAATAGAGTGCTGAGATGCCTGTAGGACTGTCTCTCGCTGCGTATAAGCCTCGTTTTCAAACATGCTCAGTATTCTACGACCGACCTTGAAGAATGGGTCTAGTTGCTTCGTAGATTGCTCTATGTGCCGTTGCCACCACGAGGCTCGATCTTTATTCGATGTCGGGTAAGCCATTGGACCCATCCCTCAAATCTTTGAAGTTCCTGCAAACGGATTTTATGATCTCAACCTCCTTGAGGAACTCTGCTCGTTCTCGGTAATCCTCAATTTCTTCAACGGCTAATCGCCACATATCATCCATCGCCTGATCTAATATATCAACAATTTTTTCTGTTAGCATCAGTCCACCTGAGTCTATTCTCCGTTCCCTACTGCATAGGATACTCCACGCCGCATCCCATATCTGGCAAGCCTGGATTCCTGCTCAAGATCGTTCCACGTTTTGGGTCTGGCTTTTTCTGGGATCTTGGCTGTCTGCCCTCGGAGCATCTCATCCAGCATCCGGCCGAAAAGACTCAGCACATCTACCTGATCGTCATGAGCCGCTGCCGGAAACCTCAAAACCTCAGAGATGAGATCGTCTGCCCATGCAGTTCTCGGGAAGAAGACCTTACCCATGCTCATCCTGGCCTGTATCGACCTCGCCCTTGTCGGTTTGTCCCTGCTCGATACGAATTGCTCTCGGCGGCAGAAGACTTTTCTCTCCATCATCCGCTTGGTCAAGAACGGTCCTATTGATTTCTCGATCTGTCCTGACTCCTCACCCCAACAGAACGGCTTCCACCTGTCCATCAGGCTGATGACAGCCTCGACCCATTCATCGCTTGACGTTTGCCCCTTCCACCAATCGAGGACGTAGATGTTCTCGGCAGGATCTATCCCGATCACCCCATGTACCGTCCAATCTCCTCCGCCGTCCGTGACCGCATAATCAGAGGCTCCGTAATACGCCAGAGTCCCCACAGCTCTCTCGTCCGGCAACTTGTCGTAGTAATTGATCCAGCCTCGATTGAAATAGTCTCCCTCGTCCGGCACAGGTTCTTGCTGATACTGAGCACTCCACTCTCTAGGACCGATAGTCTGGCGGATGTTCTCCAGTGCCTCCGCCGGATACCACTCTCGCCATAACGCCTTGTTGTCCCTAAGAGCCGGAAGCGTCAGCACCTCCCATTCGCCGGATGAATCCTCCAGGATTCTTCCCGCAAGATCATCATCATGCCATCTCGTCTGTATCAAGACAATAGCTCCACCGGGTTGCAATCTGGTGTAAGCCGTCCCCTTGTACCAATCCCACACTCTGTCCCTGTACGTCTGAGACTCCGCATCTTCCCTGGACTTCACGGGATCGTCAATCAGGAGCAGGTCCGCGCCTCGTCCTGTGATCGGCCCACCCACTCCAGCTGCAAGATACGCCCCGCCCTCAGACGTATCAAAGCGATGCGCTGCGGTAGAGTCTTCGGTCAGGAGGTTGCCCCATAAGGCTCTATACTCCTGCGTCTGCATCAAGTTCCTGACCTGACGCCCAAAGTGAGACGCGAGTTCCTGGGCGTATGATGTGGCAATCACCGACTTGGTAGGGTTCCTGCCGATATACCACGCCGGGAATCTGATCGAGGCAAGTTCCGACTTGCCGTGCCTGGGTGGCATAAAAATCATCAGCCGCTTGCACAGACCCTTCTCCACTCTCTCCAGAGACTTGGCGATCAGTCTGTGGTGCTTGGCTGTCTGATATGCCCGGTAGGTAAACTCGGTAAAATTTATGAGTTTCTTACGTGCCTGTCTTCTTCCGAGCACTTCCATTCCTGCCTCGGCGGTGCTGGGCAAGATCTGAGTCTGTGTCATTGGCTATGATCTCGTGGAGTTCCCTGTCCGTGAATTCCTTGATGTCCTTCTTCTGACTGATGACCTGGTCAATGTGTCGTTTGTCCGTCTGACCCAACTTCTGCTTGCCGAGCCAGATCAGCATCGTGGTGTCACCGTCCATCGCCTTTTTGAATTGCTGCCGCCTGATACTCGTTGTGCCTCTTGCTCTGCCCTCATCCAGGTACTGCTGAATTTTGGGATGCCGTTTTTTGAGTCGATGGAATGCCTCGGGAGTTATCCCGATGAACGCAGCGACCTCCTTGTCGAGAGGATCGAGCATACCGAGCTGACCCATCTTGATCAGGAAGTCGCCATCCACCTCTATTTTTATGCCTGTGGGCAAATCTTAATCCTATTAAATACCATTAATCGGGACTCTCAGTCTAGGATTGGTAGACTTCTTAAGATCATATCTAACTACACCCCTCCCCCACTTCTGAATCATAAGATCAGACTGTGCTTTCTCCTCCTTCATCGTTCGATATGCCCCACACCCACCCCTTTGACTCAAATGACCCGCTTTATACCAATTACAGTTGAACCTTAAGGTCTTGTGATACCGTTGGATGTGCTGAAGAAAATAGTCGTAGTCCTCATTCAAGGAGAGTCTTTCGTCGTACCTTATCGGGTTCTTTCTGATACAAGAAAAAGGTCCGAGTACGGGAGAAAGGAAAGAAAAAGGGCTGTATGCCCTATAGAATTTAGGATCTGACTGAAGATTCACACCCCAAAGACACACGCCCAATTCTTCAGCCATCCTGAATCCGTGGTCAACGAAACTTTCAAATTCATTCTTATCGTATGACTTACCTTGAAAATCATTAACCCTTGAGTCGAATCTACCCACTGACACCACGTCATCATCCAGCATCACAACATCACCAAAAGACTCAACAATAAAATTCCTCACCTTTCCCATGTTCCCCCTGAGACTGTCGGGAATGATCAATATAGGTTCCCCATCTTTCTTCTTGTATTCTCCTGCTTCAAACTCATGAACCGCAAGAACGGTATCAGGGTAAAACCTTCTCACAGATATATTTCCAGCCCTTTTGTATGAGGGGCTAACCACCACCATTTAATCTCCTCACCACATTATCACCCCTTATCACTCTACCCACACCCCTGGAATGTTCATAATCCGAAGTATTCTTGAGAGATTGGACCGTTTCAATACCAAAAGTTTCTTGAGCCGCCAACCAATCTGCGGAATTATCAAAATACAGGACTATGTAATTATGCTCTTCAAGTAACTCTTGGGTGAATTCTTTCTCTGGTTTCTCTTCGGATTTTCCGTGTAGCATCTTATCTAATTCTTCGCCACTCCACAATCCACTAAAATCAAGGCCCCTATCCAAATCTTCGAGAATTTTACTGGTGTCGAACTCCAGATCTACTTCGGAGACTCTGTTATCTGCGTATGCCAGTTGCCTTGCCGAGTCATCTTTAAGCAGGTCAAGGTCCACTCTCTGGACCGCTACAATCTTCTTACCGTCTGTCTGGATGACCTCTACGTCTGTGAAGCCTGACTCGATAGCCGTCTCCAGGGTCTTATTTCCAGCGATGACCCTACCGTGCTTATCCACCAATATAGAACGGCCAGCACCATATTGCTTGAGTGAGTCCTCAAGCATGGCCCGGCCTCGTTCGGTCCCCCTGTTGGCGTTGTGGGGATCTGGTACCAGATCTTTCAGTTTCATTGGCTTGGGATGGCCTGGATAAAATCCTCCATTTGAAAATATACGTTTCTGAATTTAAATTGTCAAGACCACTCCTCGTTTGAGATTAAAATCCGCAATAACCCTCACACTCGGCAGAGAACATATCAACTTGACCGTGGTCTTCCGCTGTCGTGAGATCTACCTCGTCTATCGGGATGCAGTCTCGGTGAGTATAGACCATACCAGTTACACCTGGATAAGGCTGCTCCCGAAGTGCGTGGTCAAATCTCACCACATCGTCCCATTCATCCGTCTGGTGGAGTTTCATATCTCGCCATCGATCATTTGCATGATAAGGACATCCAATACAAGCAGATTTTGGGGGTTCGGGGAAACCGTTGCGGTTTAACCATTTTTGGCAATTATGGCGAGACATACGCAGATCCACAAGCGGATATTTATTCACGATCCACCCCTTGCCAGAATCTTTCATCCGATGTGCCTCGTCAACTGATATGCCCATCAGCTGCGTGACCGTTTCCTTGACCCGTTGCCCTGTCTCGTAGCCCAACATCTCACGGATTTTGGCATGGATCGGGTCGATCTTATAGTTTTTTGTGCATTTACGCCAGAGAGAACCTCCTGTGTCGGGAGACATCCCATCCTTTGTCTCCCTATTTATGACATAAAATGGAGGTTGCCCATTGCTCCATTTTGCAGCTCCGCTAACATGATTTAGCACGTCATCTCTGATGTTGCCCTTACTCACAACCTCAATCGGCACCCCACCATGCTCATTCGACCAATCAATCAGCCACTCCAGATGATCGTAAACTGCTTTTGGCTCCCACCCCGTATCAGCAAAAATTGCTGCGTCTGCCCTGTTTATTTCACCCATGCACGACATTAGATATAGGGCGGTTGATTGCACACCAGCACCCAGAGAAATTACAGTTAAGTCAGACATGGGTATTTCCCTCATGATAAATTGTCAAGACCACTCCTCGTCAAGTGCCTCATCCAGAGCCTTACACCAATCCGGTTTGAGCCACAGCGCACGCAATATTTCCATCTCCTCAAGGCCAAATCCTCTGAGCAGATCAGCACATTGCTTGATGGTTTCCACCGTGGACTCAGACCCTGTCATGCCAGCTCTCAAGTGGCGCATCGGGATCGGGGTGCACCTGAATCTCAACGATCTCATATATACCGTTTTTGTGGACTAGCGCAAATTCGATTTTATCTTCGGTTGCCATCTTCCTGACTATCTCCAAAGCAACAGATATATTGGTGGTTTTCATTTCATCAGATCCTTTAAAATGCTGATATCGTAGAGATATCGCCCGTCCAAAAACATGCCTGAGTATTTGTTTTGTCTTTTGTTCCACCAGGGTTTCGCGTTGTCGATATAAAACTCTGGCGTGGCATACCCGAGGCAGATCATCTCTATTTTAGCTGCACCTGTTGGCTGTTTTTCTGATGCAGACCACGTTATATTCGATTTATAATTCCAGGGTATAATATAGTCACATTTGAGAAACTTCTTCTCCTCGAACTGTTTATCGGTAAATATGATCCCGGGTGTGCCAGTTGCCTTGATCGAGAACCTCAAGCCCTTGACCTCCAGGTCTACTCCGTCATCCGGCTTGTCTGTGGCCACCATATCATGCGATACCTGAAACAGGTCACAGGTAGAGATCTCACCAGCGACCCCCATAAAGTTGATCTGTAAATCTGTTTTCGTAGGGTCCGCTTTTTGGTTCGTTTCATGCCAGGAATTTTGGCGCAGAACCGCCTTTTTCCATATCTCCTTTATGACCTCATCGCCTGTCAGAGTCACGGCATCCGTCATCTCCTAATCCCTCTTTTTTGCGAGTTTATCTATATCCAGATCCCCATAGATTTCTATCACGGTCTCCCCTACAGTCCTGTCCTCCCACGCCCTGAACCGTCTACCGTGTTCATGGAGGAATTCGTGGCAGCCTTTTTTCCATCCACTCCCTGGGCCACACAGAGGTATTGTCGCCCAATGATTTTTGGGAACTCCCATCGAGGTTCCCACATGGTGCGCCTCGCTCATGCCCTCAACTCCGCACAAGGTGCACGGTAAACTTTTTATTTTTTCGAGGTGCTGTCGTTCCTCAGCTGTCACTGGTTTCTTGCTCATTCAGTCACCCAATCGGGTAGCGGTGGTGCTGTGTATCTGGACTGCTCCTCGGGATGCGGGTTGTCACGGCCCCACACCAATATTCTGGCATGAGCAGATTCATAGTCTACTCCCCAGCGTTTTGACAACGCCTTAACTGCCACCGTTAACAGACCTCGGTCGAAAAGGTCCGGTGACACTATTGACCTAAGACCTGAGTCAGCGGGTCCGGCTCTATCTGCTGTTTCCATGCGTGTCTCTCCCTATTCAGGCGGTTGTTTTCCCGTTCACGGATTTTCCTTTGCTCTGCCTTTTCCTCAACCTGCGCGTCATTAGGATTCAGGAATTGATCGACTCTCTGGTCCTTGTCAAAGATCCAATCCAATCCCCTATGGGCGTTATTTTCCATCTGCCACTTGTCCTGAGCGAAATTGACTAGCGCCGTCATCAATTCCTCTCCGGTGAAGCCACTTGATTTTCTGGCAATGATTTTTATCAGTGCTCTTTTCCTGATCGGTGCTGTGTCCTTGCCGTTGGGTTTGATCTTTTCCCTAAAGAATTTCCAGAGAGACGGGAAGTCTTTGTCTGTGTCTTTATTCTTTTTCTTCTCTTCTCTTATCTTCTCTTCTCTTATCTTCTCTTCTCTGATGTTTAACTTTTCCTGTAACGCCTCCTGTGCTTTTTCTTGTAATCCATCAGACTTAGATTGCTGGTATTGTGACCAATTCACAACGGTTATTCGTGTAAACGATCTGTAAACTACCTCGGTGATTATGCTGTCAACAATCTCCAGCTCGTGAAGAGCACGTTTAACGGTAGGTTTGGACGGTTTCTTGAAATTATTACGCGCATCCCATGCAACATCGGACGCTATCTTGTCCAGGCTCGTCTGGATCTGACCCGTCTCATCGTCCGCATTCATGAGAATCCACATCCAGATTTTAAAGTAAAGAGGCGGCATAACCCATACAGGTTTTTGCTGTATCGCCTTGTATAGTTTCAACCATCGCCGTGTCCCCGAATACATATTTTTCTCCACTCACAGGTAAAAAAATATCTCCCAATGGCTTGAGTAACCCGCCGTGACAGGTTGGGTTCCCTCTCGGGTAACCCGGGCCATTGGGAGATATATAGGAGGTTGTGCGATGCTCACGGCGTTCACTCGATACAAGTATACGAAATTATTCAGGCAAAATCAAGGTAAATTTTCACCGTTTGCCTCCAAAGTATTCTACGGCGTGTCCATCAGTAATAAGATCTTCATTTAGAGTTCTGGAATCAGTTATAACCCCCTCCTCCACTTTCACAATTCCCAGCACACGACCAAACTTGCCCAACTCCTTCGACAGGAGTGTGAACTCTACACCGCGTTCGCAATGGGCGATGAACCAACCCTCAACATATAGCGTTGCCGCCTTGCCTCTTGCCTTCTCCGCCAGGTCTCTTGTCCTACTCTCAGGCGTGTTTACGCCGTAGAGTCTGATGCGTTTTTTGACGTGGACATCAAATCCCAGATCTATGTCGGCGTCCAGAGTGTCACCGTCCACGATCCTCACCAGCTCTGCCCGGTATTCAAACATCGGTTGACCCCCTTACGAAGATAAATTCCTCCGAACCCGTCAGTTTTGGCAACGATTGAGCGAGGCCATAATCCCTCATCAACTCCCATCGCATAAGCACAAATCTGTGTCGCTCCTCAATCAGATCCCATTTTACGCGTGACGGCTCATCGCTATTGTCTATCCTGTGTCTGAGGTAGTCTATGCGGATATCCATCTTGGTGATCTTGTCCCTGACCTCTCGGTCTAGTTGCCTCATCTGTCTCCCCCTGGGTTTCGTGGGAAGCCGGGGGTGCCGTGCTTGAGTTCCCTCGATTCTTATCCCCCGTGCATGTTTGCCCGTAAGGCCCGGCCCTTTTTCCCCACGCTTTGCTCTTTCCCTATGTTGCTTACAGATAAACAAACCAGGAATATTCTTATCTGTAAGCGATACTAGGCTGTCACACCTCTGTCAATTCGATCACGATTGATCCCTGCCTCGGTGGTGCCGTCTCCCATAGATACTCTCTGTCCAGATGGGACGGGCCATCATCCTCGATCAAGCCCAATTTGACGAGCGCATCAACCACGGGTTTGAACGACATGACCAAGTTGTCAAAGTCTGGCTGGCGGCTGGATTTGCGCCACAATCTCACCAGAGCCATTTTAAGAGGTTTTGGCGGCCTTTTATGTCTGCCCATAAGCATACCCACCCTTAACCTTTCCGTCCACCTACGGGCCTCTCTGTGGCCCACAGACCAATGTCTCCTGGTGTGTCCGGTATTCAGCTGGGGCAGCATCCGGTCAAATTCCATCCTCAGAACATATTTTCCCATTACACCTCCCAGCTACATAAATATTCAGATTTATGTAGCTACTTCTCTGGATCTACATAAATATCCAGGATATAGTATGTGGATTTGAGG
>Ga0208316_1000442_pt1 | contig 36835 bp, 31 predicted proteins | sample MalvireepMed_231_FD_184240 | JGI IMG/M metagenome (GOLD analysis project Ga0208316, IMG submission 184240) | Marine viral communities from the Global Malaspina Expedition - Malaspina viral metaG DeepMed_231 (SPAdes) (version 2) | ecosystem: Environmental > Aquatic > Marine > Oceanic | place... | reverse complement strand
ATTCAGCACCTCCACCGCCAGCTCCCAATCGCCGCCACGCCAACCCGCCTTGACGTTCTGAATGGTGGTGCTGGACGACTCCTGATCCGAGAATGAATCCAGCGGCCTCGGGCCCAGATGGCGAATACGGTAACCGCCGAACCAGTGGCCGCTATGGTAGTGGGCGCCGGCGCCGATCACGCGATCGGGCGCGCCTTCCACATAGTCCCCCTCTCCGGGTTCATCATCCCGGTAGCGGGCACGGGTGGCAGCCAGCTCCAGGTCCAGGGACAGCCAATCGGTGGGGTTATAGAACACATTGAACTCCACCCCGCGCCGCAGGCTCGGCCGCCCGGCCTCGGTGTTGCCCGCGTCGCCCACGAACAGCAGCTCCGAATCCAGCCGCAGCTGCCATAACGCCAGCGCCATCTCCAGATTCCGTGCCGGGTAGAAACGCGCACCCAGTTCCTCGCCGCGCGAGCGCATCAGCGGGTCCACCTTTTCCGCCGCCGAACCGTCCAGCGGGTCCACTTCAATGGTGGTGCCCCGGGCGTCGTTACTGTGGAAGCCGAAACCACTGGAGAGGTAATACTCGGCCTGTTCGCTGGCCAGCCACACCAGACTGAATTTGGGGCTGACGATGCCGTCGTCCGCATTGCCGGAATTGGCGGACAGATCGACGCCGTTTTCGTTGATGCCAGCGCGGTCGTTCACATCGAAATAGTAGTGGTCATAGCGAAGCCCGGCGGTGGCCCGCCAGCGCTCGGCGAGCTGAAACTCCAGACTGCCGAACACACCGACGGCGGTTTGCGACACCTCATCGCGGCGCACCGTGCCGATACGTTGCCGCCCGGCGCTGCTGAACAGGCCCACATCGCGGATGTCGTCGTGCCGCAGGCTGAGCCCCCAGCGGCCGGTCACCGGCATGCCGGCCAGGCGCAGATCGTTGTTGAACGACACCTCACCGCCGTAGACGCCACGCTCATCGACCTGCTCGAACTCGTCGCCGTTGACCGGATCGTCCAGGAAATAGGTAAAGTTGGACCAGAGGTTAAGGCCGTAGTCGATGGCGTAGATCGTGCCCTGCTGGCGCGGGTTACTCCAGGACAGAGACAGGGAATAACGCTCGCTCTCGCCACCGGCGTCCTCGTCCAGGGAGCCGAGCTCATCGATCAGACCGGACCGCACCGCCCGCCGGGGAATCTGGTCGGCGCTGTTCCAGCGGTTGCTGTAGCCCATCACCGTGGTGGTGTAGCGGGTATCGCCCTGGTTCCAGCCATAGCGAAGCAGGCCGTTGTACTTCTCCACGTCTTCGCTGACGTCCTCCCAGGGGCCGTTGTAGGTCTGGCTCTCCAGGGCATACACCAGGTCGCCCTCGCCCACCTGCGAGCCGCCGTACAACAGCGCCCGGTAATAGTCGTCGCCCCCGGCGGTGAGCTTCAGACGCTGCCCGTCGGCACGGGTGCGCGTGCGCAGATCCACACTGCCGGCGCCGGAGAAATCACCCACGCCGGCGTAATAGGGCCCCTTCCGGTAGTAGACGTCGTCAATCATTTCCGGAATCAGAAAATTGATGTCGGTGTAGCCCTGCCCGTGCCCATGGGTGGGCATGTTCACCGGCATGCCGTCCACCGAGGTATTGAAGTCGGTGCCGTGATCCAGATTGAAGCCGCGCAGGAAGTACTGATTGGCCTTGCCGCTGCCCGAATGCTGAGTCGCGATCAGCCCCGGCACCGTTTCCATCACTTCGCCGGTTCTCAGAATCGGGCGGGTGCGCAGTTCATCACCGTCCACCCGACCTTCCGAGGCGGCTACCGGCGGTGGCTGTTGCTGGGTTTGGCCGGTCACGTTGACCGGTTGCAGCTGATGGGCAGCGGCAGGCGCCACTGCAAAAATGAGCACTCCAGAAAATACGGCGCCCGGCACCTTCCTTTGATTTCGCATCCCTTGGACCCCTGTCTGTTTTTAACATTCTTGGGTCCTGGATACCGGATGAGGCATGAAGGTGGCGCGAACCTGACAAAAGACACCCAGCCCACCCCTGAGTATTGAAGTCTGGAGAAATCTACCGTCTCTCGTTAGGAGAAAGTGCCCACGAAAGCGGGAGAACTAAAGCTTCGGTTTTGAGTAACTTGTTAATACTAGCGACCTACTACGTGAGCGCCTTGGTATTCCATCAATCTCGACAAACCAAGCACTTTCCTGGATTCTGTCGCATAACTAACTGGAACGCCGACTGCTCGACAAAATTCTTCTGCATTTACTCCCGTCAATAACCAAGTGTGAGTCAATACCTGATAGTGAAACTATGGCAATCTTGCTACCCTCCGCACTGGTTTCGATAATCGCGGACCGCCTTTCATCGTACCTATCTGCTCCTCACGAACTTTTTATATCTAGAAAGCTTGGCTCTGCTGAAGCACTAACGCTGCAATGACGCGCTTGTTACGCGCATTACCTGGCTATGAACTTATATCTTCAAATGCGTCGTCCTGAATTCTTCTAAGATCTTCTGCTTTCGAAAATAGAAAATCGTCATACTTATCTCCGATTATCGCGCCAAGCCCGCCAAGGATATATTCGACAACGCGCTGGATGCTCTCATTGTCGGCATCTGAAGAAATACGCCACCTTTCAACTTTCGCTCCGATACTGGGGTTCAGGGATTTTATGACTGTTTCGGCGTAACGAAGGTTGCCTGCAAGAGACCGAAGCCTTTCTATTCTGCCAGTCGACCAGTCCTGCTTGGCCGTTGCGTGAATATTCGCAAAGGTGACAATTAACGACTGGATGTTCTTTAGAAGAGCTTCGTCTTTCAATAGCTGCCGCCTACTCTCAGCTAAAGTCCGTTGAAGCCTATATGCGAGAATAGCGGTAAACGCTGCCGCGGCTGTGGCAACCCCAGCAAAGACCGTTGCAGTCGCTGAAATCCAGTCTGGCTCAATATCTGGGATCATTTATTACGACTGACCCCGTTGGGGCATAACGCCCGCCCCAACTACGCCGAAGCCCCAATTCTTTGTGTTAATGTTTGAGCACATTGAGTAACACAAAACGCGTAGCTTTTGACGTCAAACTGAAAGCGTCTGCGCAGTGTCTTTGGCGCTATCTTTGCCAAGATATATCTCCATCATTGCGAGTAGTAACAACTCTTCGTATTGTCCCGCCGAAGCTCATTCCCGATGCGTGGCTGGCATATATATTGGTCATTCCTTGGGTCGCATGCTTGATTTTACTGTCTGACATCACAACCACGTCTGGAGTGCAAACCTGAAACACTTCGGAACAGTAGCCCGACTCGCGACCATGATGAGAGGCAACAAATACGGAGACTGTTCTTAGTTCCTCGATAAATCCTGGCTGAGCCAACAGCCCCAGCCAACCAGCACGCTCAACGTCTCCGGGAAATATGAACTTGGTGCCGTTGAGATTCAAGAAAGTAACTAAGCTGATGTTATTTGTCTCATTATAAGCTAGCCCATACGAATTTGAGTACGTTGTAAACGTGACTCCCGGGAACGCGGGAGGCACACCCAATACAGGCTGGTTGTAGTCGACGATCATCGCGAGCATTGATGACATTGCAGGACTTATTGGACCGCCTTGAAGCTTTAGCCGGTGCAACTCGTCTGCGGAGATTGACTTGTTCCGAAAAAGTGTCGGCAGATCCACACTGGCAAGCAAATTGGGGAGATCACTTATGTGGTCTTCGTCGTAGTTTGTGATGAAAAAGTTATGAATAGTATTAATGCCCATGACTGGGAGAAACTGAGAAGGCCTATTTTCATCGCTATGACCACAATCCCAGAGCATAACATTACCGTTATCGTGGATTAGCGAAATGCAGGATCCATGGCCGACGTCGTGCACAGTAACTCTCATGACCTAGTTCTCTTCGCGATTCTTACTCGAATCGCTGGTACGAGATGGATTGATGTTCCAGGTAGATTTTGCGATCTCCTCTAACCGGACAATAAACCGATCAACATTAAGACCAGCAATATAAGATAAAGCTAAAAAGCCATATGGAACTGAGCCTATGTCTGTTTCAGATGACGCATCAAGTACTAGCAATCCAGCTTTCAGGAAAATATATGCGGCTATACCCGTTATGGCGCTAACAACCGGACGCACGAAATACCAGATATTCCAATCATTGTTCCAGTGGCCGCGTACGCTCCGATTAAGGTAGACCGACCTTAGACAATAAGTAATACCGCCCAGACAGCCAACAAGGGCGCAATTAAATGGAAGGCTGTACGGTGCTAGCCAATCCGGCAGCAACCCTCTTATTTCTATCGTCCAAAGCCATGCGAGCAGCACAAGCAAAGCAAGCAGATAAACCACGATCGACTTGGCAATTTTTCCCATCATGGCTCCGAACGGCAGCGCACAACGGCGCCCTTGTAATGAAAGCGCAGCCGCAATGAAAACGGCGTCCGGCGGCCATCGGCCGCGTATTGATGCATCTTGTTAATTCGCACTTCAGCCGCCCAATGCCGAGAGAAGGAATGAGCCAATTGAAGCAATGCCACCAGCACTCGGCAAAGCACCCAGGAGCGTTTTCACGACAACCTTGCTAGGTGAGCTTGATTCAAATTGACCCTCAATGGCATCAACCACCTCAAGAGCGGATTGCTGCTCGTTATCAGGTAAAAGGCGCTTCACCTCATGCCGCAACATAGAAATATGCTCAGCTACATCAGGGTTAATATTGACCGTGTTAACTGAGTTATCAGTCGAGTGATTGTTGACTCGAGCGTTTGGACCAGAGATGTGATATGTAATGCTCTGAACTGCCGCCTTTGCTTCTGGCAGACCAAGTTTCCGGTGGGTCACTTGGTAGTGTGCTTCGATGCTACCGAAACTTTCGTGGAACCCAGGATCGATAACCTCGTAGGTCTCTTCACCGCCATTCGACATTTTCCGCTGAATAAGGTCACCGGTTTCGATCAAAATATCAGAGCGATTTATAAAGATCTTCTTCGACTGAACACTGGCCTTGATGCCCTCGACTCGATCACCGTTCTTTTTCAAAAGGGTGACGTTGTCATTTAACATGTCTGAAAATGTCACGATGACTCCTTGTGCAAATTAACGCCGATCAGCATGCGCGGCTACGAAATGAAGGCGAAGCCGCAATGTAGTATACGTCGCTGTGACTGGCCTGGTTAGGTCATTCGTATTTGTAGCGTTCATTCGTCATCAGGACCGGTGATGCCAAGACTTCCCGAAATGCCTTTGTGCTTAAATACCGTGCCCTTTACGAAATAGTAGGCTGGACCAACGGGGCGGAAATCTTTTTTTCCGAGCTTCCCCGTCTTATTGATTTTCCGACCACTTACATTCCATTGAATCTCGGCGTCATCCTCATGCTGCCTGAAGAACTCAACGTCATAGCCAATCCGATCGACTTGCCCGAACTTTCCTGGTTCATATTCGACCTTTGTCCCGATCGAAATAGGACAGACCTCCTCGGCTTTCTTCAAAAACAGGGTGTCTAATTCCCGAAGCTTCCGTTCTTCCTCCGCTTTGAGGTGACGGAGCTCAGCCCGGAGAGCCTTAATCTTGTCGTCCACTGTCATTCTATGTCCTTTGTTCTAACCTAGCAGGTATTAGGACGCCGGCTCGAATATCCAATGAACGCGCCTGCGTCCTATCCCGGCTTCTGGTTTTTATGTAAAACCGAATAAATCAGATATTTCACAAAGTTACAAACCCCTCCCCAGGGGACCGCCCCGATCACGTGACCTCTTTGTTTGCCGACAACAATCATACTGTCCATGTGGGCAGCGCCGGAGACGGCGAGTCGGCTGCTATACTGCCGCCACCTTGCAACCGGCGAGATTGGATTGATGAAATACCGCGACCTGCGCGACTTTATTCAGCAACTGGAAAAGCTGGGCGAACTGAAACGGGTGACCCGCGAGGTGGACCCGCGCCTGGAGATGACGGAGATCTGCGACCGCACGCTTAAGGCGGGCGGTCCGGCGATTCTGTTTGAGAACCCCAAGGGGTCGTCGATCCCGGTGCTGGGGAATCTGTTCGGCACCGAGCGGCGGGTGGCGCTGGGCATGGGCCGGGAGTCCGTGGAAGAGCTGCGCGAGCTGGGCGAGCTGCTGGCCTTCCTGAAGGAGCCGGAGCCGCCGAAAGGGTTCCGCGACGCCTGGGAGAAGCTGCCGATCTTCCGCAAGGTGCTGAGTATGAACCCCAAGGTGGGCGGCTCGGGCCCCTGCCAGGAACACGTCATCGAAGGCGACGACGTGGACCTGACCCAGCTGCCGATCCAGACTTGCTGGCCCGGCGACGCCGGCCCGCTGGTGACCTGGCCGTTGGTGATCACCCGTGGCCCCAATAAGGAACGCCAGAACCTGGGCATCTACCGCCAGCAGCTGATCGGCCGCAACAAGCTGATCATGCGCTGGCTGGGCCACCGGGGCGGTGCCCTGGATTTTCAGGAATGGCAGGAGGCCCACCCGGGCGAGCCGTTCCCGGTGGCGGTGGCGCTGGGCGCCGATCCGGCCACCATTCTCGGCGCGGTGACGCCGGTGCCGGACACGCTCAGCGAGTACGGCTTCGCCGGTTTGCTGCGCGGCTCACGCACCGAGCTGGTGAAATGCCTGGGCTCCAATCTGCAGGTGCCGGCCAGTGCCGAGTTCGTGCTGGAAGGCCATCTGCAGCCCGGCGAGTACGCCGACGAAGGGCCGTTCGGCGACCACACCGGCTACTACAACGAAGTGGAGCGCTTCCCGGTGTTTACCGTGGACCGCATCACCCACCGCCGCGACCCGATCTACCACAGCACCTACACCGGCCGGCCGCCGGACGAACCGGCGGTGCTGGGCGTGGCGATGAACGAAATCTTCGTGCCGATCCTGAAAAAGCAGTTTCCGGAAATCGTCGATTTCTATCTGCCGCCGGAGGGCTGCTCCTACCGGATGGCGGTGGTGACCATGAAGAAGCAGTACCCGGGCCACGCCAAGCGCGTGATGATGGGGGTGTGGTCGTTCCTGCGCCAGTTCATGTACACCAAGTTCGTGATCGTCTGCGACGACGACGTTAACGCCCGTGACTGGAAGGACGTGATCTGGGCGATCACCACGCGCATGGACCCGGTGCGCGACACCGTGATGGTGGAGAACACCCCCATCGACTATCTGGATTTCGCCTCCCCGGTGGCCGGGCTGGGCTCCAAGATGGGCCTCGACGCGACGAGCAAATGGCCCGGCGAAACCAACCGCGAGTGGGGCCGGGCGATCAGCATGGACGACGATGTCAAAGCCCGGGTCGACGAAATGTGGAGCGAACTGGGGCTGGACTAGGCGCCGGCCCCGGGCATTGACGACCCGTGCACGGGACGCACGATAGACTATTGCACTTTTCTGGTACGACAGTACCATTAAGGTATAAGGCGCCGCAGGTCGGCGCCGAGTACAACAATAGCCGAAAGGATTCCGCCGTCATGTTGCAACGACTTCCCCGCCGCGCCTTCCTCAAAGCACTGGCCGCGTCCGCCGGCGCCGCCACCGTGCCGACCCTGGCCGGCGCCGGGCAAACCGGCGGCGCGGCACAGGACGAACGCGCCAGCTGGCAGAACTGGTCCGGCAACCAGACCGCGCGGCCGCGCAACCTGGCTTACCCGGCGGACGAAGCCGCCCTGGCCCGGCTGCTCGCCAACACCGAGGGCACGGTGCGGCCGTTCGGCGGCAGCCACTCGTTCAGCGCCGTGGTGCCCACCGGCGACACCCTGGTGTCCCTGGAGGCCATCAACGGGCTGCGCAGCGTCGACGCCGGCGCTCTGCGTTTCGGCGCCGGCACCCGCATCGCCCAGGCCAGCCGCGAGGCCTGGGGCGAAGGCCGCAGCCTGATCAACGAACCGGACATCAACCTGCAGTCGATGGCCGGCGCCATCGCCACCGGCACCCACGGCACCGGCCTGGGCCTGCCGTGCCTGTCCGACCAGGTGGTGGGCCTGGAACTGATGGACACCGAAGGCACCCTGCACCGGCTCGACCACAACGACGGCGACCGCTTCCAGGCGGCCCGCTGCGGCCTGGGCGCCCTGGGTCTGATCACCGCCGTGACCCTGGACAGCGCCCCGGCCTACCGGCTGGAAGAGCACACCTGGACGCTGCCGCTGGACGAAGCCATGGATTTCGTGGAGCGGGAGAAGGACAACTTCCGCAACATCGAGTTTTTCGCCTTTCCTCTCGGCGGCACCGCCATCGTCAAAACCATGTCGCTCACCGACAATCCAGAGGACGACCTGGCCCAGGACGACAGCAACGACCTGCTGGAGACGGTCTGCGAGCTGAGCATGCGCGCCGGCTGGCTGACCTCCACCCTGCAGAAGCTGGTGACCTTTTTCGTCGAGGAAAACCGTCGCCGGGGACCGGCCCACAAGATCTACGCCAACCGCCGCACGGTGCGCTTCAACGAAATGGAATACACGGTGCCGGCGGAGAAAGGCATCGAGTGCCTGCAGGAAGTCTGCGAGGTGATCCGCGAGCAGGACATCAATGTGTTCTTCCCGATTGAGTTCCGCTACAGCGCCGCCGACGACACCCTGCTGTCCATGTTCAGCGGCCGCGCCGGGGCCAGCCTGTCCATCCATCAGTATTTCAAGCAGGACGCCACGCCGCTGTTCCGCGCCACCGAGCCGGTGCTGCGCCGGCACCGGGGCCGTCCGCACTGGGGCAAGCTGCACAGCCTGGGCGCCGACGAATTGCGCGAACTCTATCCGCGCTTCGACGACTTCCTTGCGTTGCGCCAAGAGCTGGACCCGCGCGGACGCTTGCTCAATGATCACCTGAGACACCTGTTCGGCATCGACGCCAAGGGGCAACCGGCATGAAAAGGCGCACCTTCCTGCTCGCCCTGGGCGGCGGCCTGGCCGCCGCCTGGTGGCTGAAACCCGGCGACCAGGGCGGCCCCCACGGCGCCTACTTCCAGCCCTACAACACCCTGTTCCGCGACAGCGGGCCGGGGCGGCCGCTGCTGTTCATCGACCGGCAACGGCTGGCGGCCAACTGCCGCCGCCTGCAGCAGGCGCTGCCGCCGGGCCGCGCCTACCGCATCGTCGCCAAATCATTGCCCAGCGTGCCGCTGATCCGCGAAGTCATGGCGCAGACCGGTACCGACCGGGTGATGGTGTTCCACCAGCCGTTCATCAACGCCATGGCCGAGGCGGAGCCGGGCTGCGACCTGCTGCTCGGCAAACCCATGCCGGTGCGGGCCGCCGCCCGCTTCTATGAGGAACTGCCGGAGGACGCCGGCTTCGATCCGGACCGCCAGTTGCAATGGCTGATCGACAGCGACGCGCGGCTGAAGGAGTACCTGGAACTGGCCCGGCGGCTGGACCGCCGGCTGCGCATCAATGTGGAAATCGACGTGGGTCTGCACCGCGGCGGGCTCACCGAGCCCGGGCAACTGGACGCACTGCTTGAGCGCATCGCCGCCCACCCGCGCCATCTGGCGTTCGCCGGCTTCATGGGCTACGACGCCCACGTGGGCAAACTGCCGGACCTGGTGGAAAGCCGCGACACCAGCCTGCGCAAGGCCCAGGCGGTCTATCAGAGTTTTATCGACCGGCTCTACCAGGTGGCCCCGGAACTGCGCGAGCAGCCGCTCACCTTCAACGGTGCCGGCAGCCCCACCCTCACGCTGCACGGCGACGAGACGCCGCTCAACGAGCTGGCGGCCGGCTCCTGCCTGGTCAAGCCGTCGGATTTCGACGTGCCCAGCCTGAAGGATTTCGAGCCCGCCGCCTTTATCGCCGCGCCGGTGCTCAAGACGCTGGACGGACTCACCCTGCCCGGCCCGCTGCCGTTGGGCGACGCCTGGGCCCTGTGGGACCCCAACCGGCGACGCACTTATTTCATCTACGGCGGTTACTGGAAAGCGGAGCCGGTGTCACCGCCAGGCATACGCCGCAACGACCTGTACGGCGCCAGCACCAACCAGATGATGTACAACGGCTCGCCGGCCTCCGAGCTGGTGCCCGGCGATCAGCTGTTCTTCCGCCCCACGCAGAGCGAGTTCGTGCTGCTGCAGTTCGGCGACCTGGCGGCGGTGTCCGAACACCGCATCCAGGCCTGGTGGCCCCCTCTGCCCCAGGGCGAAGGGGCCTGAGCCCGGTTACAGATCCGGCATACGGTTGAACCAGGGCCGCGCCCGCTCCAGCTGACCGGCCAGTTTGAACAGCAGGCCCTCGCTGCCGTGATCGCCGACCAGCTGCACCCCCAGCGGCAGGCCGCTTTCGCACCAGTGCAGCGGCACCGACATGGCCGGCACCCCGGTGACGTTGGCGAGCTGGGTGAAAGGCACGTACTTCAGGTTCTCCTTCACCATCTGCTCCACCAGGCCGGTTTTCATCACCAGCTTTTCGGCGCCCACTTTGAGAATCACCTTGAGCATGCGCTGCTGCCAGGCCGGCGTTTCCGAGGCGCCGATGCGCGCCGGCTGCAACGCCAGGGTGGGCGTCAGCCACAGATCGTACTGCTGGTGGAATTCCGCCAGCGCCCGGGAATACCCCTGCCAGCGCTGGTAACCACGCACGTAGTCCGGCGCCGAGGTGGCGTGGCCGAACGCCGCCATCGCCAGGGTGTCCAGCTCGAAGCCGTCGTTGCCGCAGCCGGTTTCTTCGCGCACCCAGTCCACGCTGGCGGCGCAGTTGGCGAACCACATGGAGAGCCAGTCCATGCTCATCGCCAGCATGTCCATTTTCGGCGACGCCTGCTCCACCTTGTGGCCCAGGGACTCCAGCAGGCGGGCGGCGTCCTCCACCGCGGCCACCGCTTCCGGGTCCACCTCGGTGCCGATCGGCGAGGTGGTGGAGAATGCAATACGCAGCGGCTTGGGGTCGCTCTCCAGCTCGCTCAGGTAGCTGCGCTCCGGCGGCGCGATGCGGAACAGGCTGCCCACTTCCTCGCCCTGGGTGGCGTCCAGCAGCAGCGCCGAATCGCGCACCGAGCGGGTCACCACGTGATTCATGGAAATGCCGTGCATGGCTTCGCTGAAGTTGGGGCCCCAGGGCGTGCGCCCGCGCCCCGGCTTGAGACCGAACAGGCCACAGCAGCCGGCGGGAATGCGGATGCTGCCGCCGCCGTCGTTGGCGCCGGCGAACGGCACCACGCCCGCCGCCACCAGGGCCGCGGAACCGCCGGAGGAGCCACCCGGCGTGTGGTCGGTGTTCCAGGGGTTGCGGGTGGCGCCGAACGCCTCCGGCTCGGTGATGCCCTTGGCGCCGAATTCCGGCGTGTTGGTGCGCCCGAACAGCACCACCCCGGCCGCCTTCCAGCGGCGCACCAGCTCGGAATCCACCGGCGCCTTATGGCCGGCCCGCTTGAGGGCCTTGTTACCCTGATAGTTGGGCGCGCCGCCAATCTCCTGGAACAGGTCCTTGGTGAGCATGGGCACCCCGGCCAGGGGGCCGCTCAAGGCGCCCGCCGCCTGCTCCCGGGCCTGGTCGTAAAGCGGAATGATCAGGCCGTTGAGGGCCGGGTTCACCGCCTCGGCACGGGCGATGGCCAGCTCCAGCAGTTCGGCGGCGGTGACTTCCCCGTCCGCCACCAGTTTGGCCAGCGCCACGCCGTCGAGATTGCGGTATTCGTCAAAACGCATGATGGTATCCTTATTATTTAAAACCCCAGTGACATTCGTATTCCCACGGAGACCCTATGAAGGCCGTCGGCTTTAACCAACCCCGCGCCATCGAAGACGTCCACGCCCTGGAAGACATCCAGCTGGAACAGCCCAAACCAGGCCCCCGCGACCTGCTGGTGGCGGTGGAGGCGGTATCGGTCAATCCGGTGGACACCAAGGTACGCCAACGCCCCCTGGCGGAGAAGGGCCATAAAGTACTCGGCTATGATGCCGCCGGTCGGGTGGAAGCGGTAGGCGCCGAGGTCCGCGACTTTCTGCCCGGCGACCGGGTCTGGTACGCGGGCGCCATGCAGCGCCAGGGCAGCAACGCCCAGTACCAGTGCGTGGACGAGCGCCTGGTGGCGAAAATGCCCGAAGGCACCGGCATGCAGGAGGCCGCCGCCCTGCCGCTGACCGTGCTTACCGCCTGGGAAAGCCTCACCGACCAGCTCGGCCTGACGCCTGAAAACGCCGCCGGCAAGACCCTGCTGATGGTGGGGGGCGCCGGCGGTGTCGGCTCCATCGCCACCCAGCTGGCCGCCCGCCACTTCGGCATGACGGTGATCGCCACCGCCGGACGCCAGACCTCCGCGGACTGGTGCACCGCCATGGGCGCCACCCACACCATCGACTATCGCAACGGCCTGCGCGAGCCCATGAAAGGGCTGGGTATCGACCAGGTGGACGCGATCCTGCTGGCCCAGGAACCGGACGCCTACTGGAGCGACGCCTGCGAACTGGTGGCGCCGCTGGGCGGCATTGTCACCATTGTCGACGCCCGTGGCCCCCTGGACGTGAACCCGCTGAAACCGAAAAGCGCCCGCTTCGCCTGGGAATTCATGTTCACCCGCGCCCTGTTCGGCGTCGACATGGAGCGCCAGGGCGAGATCCTGCGCGCCGCCGCCCGGCTGATGGAAGAAGGGGTGCTGCAGACCACCCTTTCGGAGTCCCTGGGGCCGATCAACGCCGCCAACCTGAAAGAGGCCCACCGGCGCATCGAGTCCGGCAAGACCATCGGCAAGCTGGTGCTGGCCGGCTGGGAGTAACCCGGCTCACTGCGAGCCCAACGGCGGCAGCGTCCCCTCGCAGGCGGCGCCCGACGACGCCAGCTTGAGTTCATGCAGGCACAGCACCGGGCTGAGCGCCAGAGTGCGGCGAAACAGGGCCGGCCAGGCGTCTTCGTTGACCATCGGCCGGCCCAGTCGCGTGCTGCGCACCGCCTGCCAGGCCAGGTTGTCGGGCCCGCCCTGGGCCTCGGCGATCACGAACTGGAAGGGGTGGGCGCCGGGCACGCCGAGGCGGATGTCGGTGGCCACCAGCCGCCCGTCCTCCAACCGATAATCCAGAAAGCCGCCGGTGAACCACTCCAGACGGCGGCCGTCATCCAGCTGCTTGGCCGAGGCGACCAGATTGGCGTCCCGCGGAAAGCCCTCGATATGCAGCGGCACATCACCGTCCAGCAGCCCGGTGACGATCTCCAAGCGCTCTTCGCGGTGCAGCACCGTGGCCCGCCACAGCAGGGTGGAAAACGGCATCGGCTGCACCATGCGCGGCGCCGTCTGGTAGTCCGTACCCGCCAGCGCCTGGTGCACCCGGTGGTCCACCCACTGCTGCGCGGCCAGGCTCCAGGCCAGGTACAGGCTCGACAGCACCAGCCCCACCGTCAGCGCGCGGATCGCCGGCGGCCGGACCAGAGCGATGATCACCGCCACCAGCAGCGGCAGCGTGTAGAGCGGGTCGATGATAAAAATGGTGTGCCAGGCCACCGGCGGCCCCAGCGGCCAGAGCAGTTGGGTGCCGTAGGTGGTGAAGGCGTCCAGCAACGGGTGCGTGATCAGGATGGCGCCGGTGAAGGTCAGCCAGCGGCGGAACGATACGCTGCGCTGCCAACGACTGAGTAGCGCCGCCAGCACCACCGCCAGGGGCACCAGCACCAACAGCGAATGGCTGAAACCACGGTGCTGGGAAAAGTTGGCCACCGCATCGCCATAGTCGATCAGCACGTCCATGTCCGGCAGAGTGCCGAGCAGCGCGCCGGCGACCACCGCGGCGCGCCCGAACCGGTGCCCCAGCACCGCCCCGCCCAGGGCGCCCCCCAGGGCCGCCTGCGTTATCGAATCCATACTTTCTCGCCCCCGCCGCCGGCATAGCGGCAGCAAATAACATTGAAGCTTCTGACTTCTCTGGGAAAGATGATGAGCGAGATATCAGAAGTAACGGTAAACACAACAAGTATCTGTCTAGGAACGACGCCGAGAATGCGCTATGCCATCGACTTCACAAAGAAGAACTGGGCGGCCAGTCCAATAGTAACCGTGGCTAACAGCGCCGTTAGCGTCACGATATCGATCCAAATACTAGCAGCGTCATGAGGCACCTCTTCTTGCCTATACATAGGCACGATAATACGCATATATACTGCGAGAGCGAGCACACTGTTGAGAATCGCCACTACAGCCAACCAGGTAAACTGCGCATGGATAGCAGCGGCAAAGAGCAGGAATTTGCCAACGAAACCAGCGAGTGGCGGAATGCCTACCAGCGAGAGCAGGAAAAGTACCATGGCGACTCCCACCAGTGGTTGAGCGCGCCCCAGGCCGTTGAAATCGTTTAGCGTACGCCCAACCGCAGCGATAACGGCGAAAGCCCCCAGATTCATAGCGGCGTACGCGGCAGCGAAAAAAATGATTGATGGCAAAGCAAAAGAACTTTCGCCCAGCGCCACAATACCCAGGAGGAAGTACCCGGACTGGGCAATAGATGAGTAAGCCAGCAGTCGAACAACATTATCCTGCACCAACGCGGCAAGGTAACCGTAGGTCATACTCAGTACGGCTAGTCCCGCGATAACAGCGGGCCCACCGCTTTCGGAAGGCAGGTCACGAAACACTTGAGTTAGCGCAAACAACGCGCCCACCTTGGGCACCACAGACAGGAAGGCTGCAACCGATAAGGGCCCACCTTCATAGGCATCCGGCACCCAAAAATGAAATGGAACCAGAGATGCTTTATAGCCAAGACCGACAATAACCGCCACCAAACCGAATATGACAGCCAAAGGGATGGCCTCCGTACCCTCAAGGTCGGCAATCATTGTGGAGCCGGCGGCACCGAACCAGTACGTGAGACCAAAGATCATCACCGCGCCAGCCACCGAACCAAACACAAAGTATTTCATGGCGGCTTCGGTGGCAGGATCGTCGTCCGGGTAGGCCACCAGAGCAAAGGTCGCCAAACTGGTGAGCAACAGGCCCAGAACCAGAAACATCATATCGCCGGCGCCGGCTAGAATAAGAGCACCAACGGTAGCTAAACATAATAAACTGTAGACCGTGCCCTCACGCACGGTGCCGCGCACTTCCGCGCTCGCCAGCAGCAAAGACAGCATCGTCGCCGGCAATAAAATCAGCTTTGCCCAGATGCTGAGCGCGTCTATCCGAAAACTGCCACCGAATACGGTGGTGTCTGTACCCACCAAACGTATGGTCAGTCCCGTGGCGACGAACAGGCCCAGCATGGCGAGAGCCAGCGAAGCTCGAGGCCTGCGCAGTATTTCTGCAATCAGCGCGCTGACTGCGGCTAGCAGCACAGCGATCTCGGGAATTAACAATGCCAGATCACGCCCCATTATAGCACCAACGCCGAGGCAGTCCGGTGAATGGTGTCCAGCACCCAGGATGGTGCCACCCCGGTAGCTACGGTGAGAACCAGTAATGGCGCCAGCGCGAGCACTTCGCGCAAACTCAGGTCGGGCATGCTATGCCAACGTGACTGAGGCTCGCCAAGAAAGGTTTCGCGAATCGCTTTGAGAAAGGTACCCGCAATGATAGCAAGGCCCAGTATCGACACGACGGCGGCGGGCACACTACCAAGCGTACCCAGAAATATCTGGAACTCCCCTGGAAAGTGCGCCAGACCAGGCAGGCCCAGCGACGCAAAGGCCGCCAACATAAAGGACCAGCCCAACAGCGGAACCGTTTTTAGTAGGCCGCCAAATTCGCCCATCTCGCGAGTATGTGCGCGCTCCTGAATCATCCCCACCAGGAAGAACAATGCACCGGTAACCAAACCGTGACTGAACATCTGCAGGACGGCGCCATCGAGTGCGGTGGCACGCACTGAAGGGTCCAGAGCCAGTGCAGCCACGGCGACGCCGATGATCACATAGCCCATGTGGTTAATCGACGTATAGGCCACCAGACGCTTGAGATCGGTCTGCGCCAGAGCGGCGAAGGCGCCATAGAGCGCGCCGATGACACCGAACACCAGGACAACGACGCCGGCTTCGTGGAACGCCTCGGGAGTCATTTGTAGGGCGAAGCGAACCAGCCCGTAGGTTCCAAATTTCAGCATGATGCCGGCCAGGATGACACTGCCGACAGTCGGCGCCTGGACGTGGGCGGCAGGTAACCAAGTGTGCAACGGTACGGCGGGGATCTTGACCGCAAAAGTAACCAGCATGGCGACCAGCGCCCACATGGCCGCAGCCCCTTCCAGCGGTGGATTAGCGATCCAGGCGCGCATGTCGAAGCTGGGATCGGGACTGCCGAGGTAAAGCCCCAGGATGGCGAGCAATAACGGCAGGCTGCCCAGAAGCGTGTAGATAAAAAACATCAGAGCCGCCCGCTGCCGGTCCTCATGGCCCCAACCGGCAATCATGAAATACATCGACACCAGGGAGACTTCGAAGAACACATAGAACAGAATTCCGTCGAGGGCGGCAAAGGTGCCGATTGCTGCAGTTTCTAGAAGCAGAACCAAAGCCACGTAGGCGCGCGGGCGCTCGCGCAGCGACGAAGCATAGATGAATGCCCCCAAAAACAGCATAGCACTCAGCAGCACCAGGGGCAGGCTGATGCCGTCCACACCGACCCGGTAGGCGGCACCGATAGCCGGAATCCATTCGAGCTCTTCGACTTGGGAAAAGCCCGCGCCGCTCACTCCCTCCAGCCACATGGCCAGCGCCCCGACCAGAGTTAAACTGGCGGTGCCAATACCAATGCTGTGTACGGTTCGCGCCGTCGGCCCCGGAAGGGCCAGAATCAGGGCGGCACCGGCGAGCGGCAAAAACAGAGTAAGGGATACAATTGGTAGCATGAGTATGGCTATCCTCTAGAAACTCAACGAGGCTGAAAGCAGTATGATCAGTGTTACGGCGGTAACCACGGCGCTGATAGCCAGACTGTGGTGAATCCAACCGCTTTGCAGGACGCGGGCGCGGTCTCCCCAGCCTCGTACGCTGGCCACCAGGGCGAAGATCAGGCCGTCGATTCGGCGCTCATCTCCTACCCGAACCAAGTGCGCCACGGCCAAGCTGGCACGGCCAGTACCCAACACCACCGCATACAAACCTCGTTCCACGCGCCCGCAACCTCGAGCAATGAAGAAGCCTCCGCGGCCGACACTCAGGACGGTCGCGTATAGGCCACGCTCCAGGCGCTGGCAGCCGTAGGCAATGGCCATGGCTGGTCGGCCGATCCAGAAGGAGAGCCCTCCGGCGATGACCAGCCCCGATTGTGCCCAGGGGTGGAAAGGGCCAAGCAAGCGAGATGCCGGTACCAGCCAGCCCAGCGCCAGACCGGCCGCTGCCGCGAGAAGCCCGAACAGCATGGCGGTAGTGCCATGGTCTCCAGGGCCGGGCAAACCCAACAAGGCTTCAATGGGACCGAAGGTCAGACCCAGGAAGACGGCTGGGATTACCAGGGCCCATACTCCCAGCCCCATCCAGCGGGCGCCGGCCACCGAACGGTTTTCGTTTTCACCCTCCTCGCGCTCGTGCCATAGCAGCCGCAGCGCGCGAGCCAAGTAGGCACCGGTCAGCAGTGTGCCCGCCAGTGCCAGGGGAGCGAGCCAGGCGACACTTGGCGCGGACAGTGCGGCGGCGATCACCGCGTCCTTTGAGAAGAAGCCGCTCAGCGGTGGAGCACCCACTAGGGCCAGCGCTGCCAATGCGAAGCCGAAGAAAGTCCAGGGCCGGACGCGCCCTACACCACGCAAGCGCTCCAGAGCCGTGCCGCCGCGCGCATGCTGAAATTCACCGGCTGCTAAAAACAGGCCACTCTTGATGGCGGCATGGGCAAGCAGATGCAACAACGCCGCCAGCGGCACCCCGGCGCCGACCGCAATCAGCATCAGACCATACTGACTGGCGGTTGAGGCCGCCAGCAGGCGCTTGAGGTCACGTTCGGCAAGCGCAATCAGACCTGCCGCCACGGTAGTAATACCGCCCACCAGCCCAATAGCGAGCAAAACTTCCGGCGTCAGCAGCGGCGCTACACGGATCAGTAAAATGGCACCTGCTGCCACCAGTGTCGCCGAGTGCAACAACGCCGACACCGGTGTGGGCCCCGCCATGGCACGCATAAGCCAGTCCTGGAGGGGGATCTGGGCAGACTTGCCCATGATAGCGAGCAGCAACAAAAGCCCGGCCGCCACGGCGGTGTCTCCGTCGACATTCAGGGTGGCGGCGATCTCGCTGGTGCCCGCCGCCCCCATGAGGGTGAATATCGCGATGTACAGACCAAGATCGGCACTGCGGGTGTAGAGAAAGGCACGGCTCGCGGCGTTCGCCGCTTCGGGCCGCTGAAACCAGAAACCGATCAGCAGGTAACTGCACAAGCCAATCAGCTCCCAGGCGGCGAGCACCAGAACCCAGTCGCCGGCCAGAACCAGGGCCTGCATGGCGGCAACAAACAAGGACATAACGGCAAAAAAGCGGGGTAGGCCGGACTCCCGCTTCATATAGCCTACCGAATAAATCAACACGCAAGTCGCCACGGCGGCAACCACTACACTGAGCAACGCGGTTAACGGCTCGGCGGTCAACCGCAAGGGTAGATCCGGCAAGCCTGGCAGCAGCAGGGTTGCGGAGTCACCACTGGCGACCGCCCCCAAAAGCTTAAGGCTTGCCGCCAAACTAAGTGCGACCCCGACCAGCGCCAAAATAGCCGCTCCCCGGCGCAGCAGCAGAATGGCAGCGGCCGCAAGCAAAGGGAACACTATGGGCAAGACCAGGTCACTCATCCCTGCAGGTCTCCGGCCTCTTCCATCTCGACCGAGCCCTTGGCCCGGAAGCGTGCAATTGCGACGCCGAAACCGACGGCCATCTCCACTGCCATAACCGTCATTACCACCAGCACAAACATCTGTCCGGCGTAGACCTCCGGATGCAGAAAGCGCCAAAAGGCCACCAGGTTCACCAGCGCGCCCGCCAGAATCAGCTCCACTCCCATCATTATCATGACCAGGTTAGTCTGCGAGAGCGCGCCATAGATACCGACACCAAAGAGAATGGCGCCGGTCAGAAGTGCCAGGATCAGTACCGGAGTCATTTTGAAGCCTCCTGTTCTTTATCACCGTTTTCCTTGTCGAGCTTTCCTGTGTCGACGCCGGGCTGGCGCACCGGAATCGCTACTGCCGTAGCCGCGATCATTGCGGTCAGGATGGTGATAGCGGCGGTCTCGAAAATCAGCATAGAGCGATCCAACATTTCAAAACCGAGCTCCCGCGTTTGCATTGCAGCATCCGGCGCCTCGGCGAATATCGGCCCCCAATCAGAGAACAGCGCTACCGAGATGGCGGTGGTGGCGGCAATGGCTCCAGCACCAATCGAAAAGCGCTTCTGGTGGCTCATATCCATCCCGCCAAGCCCACCGGGGTCCATCATGAACATCACCATGAAGATGGCCATGATGCTCATTTCGGTGGCCATCATCATAATCTGCAGCACGCCCAGAAATTCGGCCTGCATGGCCAGAAACATGCAGCCCACGGCGGCCTGTGAAAACAGCAGCGCCAGCGCAGAACGCACCATAGACGCGGTACGGAACACCGCCACACCGAAACCGATCGCAGCCAGCCCGAATACGCCGACAAAAAAAGCCTGTGCAACCATTAGGGCACCACCAGGATGAGCAATCCGACTATCAAAATATTGAGCAGCGCCAGGGGGATTCCAAACTTCCAGCACCAACCCAGCAGATCCGCCTCGCGAATACGCGGCAAATAGTAGCCAACCAGCAACATCGATACGGCTACCGCCAGAGTCTTGATCAGGCTCCAGGCCCAGGGCGGCAAAAGCGGCCCCTGCCAGCCACCGAGAAAGAACACCGTAGTCGCGGCAGACAGGGTGATTAGCATCACCAATCGTGCTAGCCGCAACACTGTCAGGCGCACGCCGGTGTATTCGGCGTCGACCCCGCCGGCTAACTCGCCGGGTGCGGTAGGCAGGTCGAAGGGTGAGCGGAACGCCAACGCCATAGCGGCGATGAAAAACAACACAAACCCCAGCGGTTGGTAAACGATGTTCCATAAACCGGCCTGAGACTCGACGATGACGCTGTTCAACAGGGACTCGGCGCGCATGGCGGTCGCCGTAATGGGCATGACGATAAGCATGGAGTAGGCGATAAGTTGGCCGAGAAAACGCCAGCCACCTATCATCGCGTAGGCGCCGTTCGGGCCCCAACCCGCCATGATCAGCGATACCAACACATAGGCAAGCACCGCGTTGAGAAACAAGGCGCCGGTGGCCAGATCAGCAATGACCAGATCCGGCGTCAGCGGAAGTACGGCAGCACCGAGCACCGCCACCACCAGCAACAACACTGGTGCGGTCTCGAAAAACAGCCGGTCGGGCTTGCGCGCCAAGATGGACTCGCGGCCCAGGTGCGACAGGCCCGCAAGCAGCGGGGCGACCGGTCGCAGGCGGCCGGTCGTGAGCCAGGCCTCAATCACAGCCAGTAACCAAGCGCCAACCAACAGTGTGAGCAACACTATGGCGACAGTCATGAGCTCACCTCCCAGGGCGAGAGATCCAGTGACCCGACCGCCACCAAGGCATCACCCAATTCCTGACCTTCGACCAGGTCGGCGGCCAGGCCGATATGTTGGCGGCAGGCGCCGTCCAGCTCGACCGATACCACCTGCCCTCGCTCCAGGGTCAGCTGCAATGTGGAGCGGCCGCGCGGCGTTTCCACGGTCGCCTCCCCCGTTCCGGAAGGGCTGCCGATGGCTCGCAGCTTGGGGAGCTCAGGGTCTCCGGCGGCCTCTACGAGATCGAGACTGGTCACGATCTCAACATGCCGCTGCCGGAAACGCGCCCAGGCGTCCCCAGCGCCCTCAATGTACAGCTCGAAACCCAGCTCGCAATACATTGCGTCCGCCTGGCGGGCATCTTCGGTCCGGCCGGAGGCGCGTGCCACCGGGCCTCTTAGATCCTGGGAGCCGTGGGGCAAAGCGCCGATGCCTTTCAAGCGCGCTTTGAGAAGGGGCGTATGCTCGAGCCGTGCGATGAGCGCCTGCAGCGCCGGCCGCAGGACAACAAGCTGCTCCCCGTCGGCGCGCTGGGTTTCCAATTGCAAAGCCGCCGCACGACGTGTCAACCAGACAAAGCTGAGCTGGCGGCCCAACTGGGCCAGCCAGCCCAGATGGCTGGCGATGCGCTCTCGCTCAAGAGCGGCCGCCCGGCCCCGCTCGACGGCCGGATCTGGCTCCAGACCAGCCGCCTGCTCGATAGCGCGGCAGGCCAAGAGGCGGTAACTTACCGGTGCCAACGGCGTGGCCGCCGCCAGGCGCTCGATGAAGGTTTCGACCGCCACCTCTTCAGAGGGGGTGCCCATAGCTACCAGAGATGTCGCTTGGCCCTCGGTCACCCCGTCACCGTCGAGCGTCAAGGTCAGTCTCAATCCTCCCGGCAAACCGGGAAAGCAGGGGCCGAAGGGCACCTCAAGCCAGTCCATTGCCAAACCGTCAGCGCTGCGAGGCAGGTCTTTGGTAACCTCGACCATGGACATGAATCCCGAGCTGCCGTGGTCGTGGTCTCCGTGATCATGATCGCCGTGACCGTGGCCGGAATGGTCGTGCTCCCCAGCATCCGCGTCGCCGCCGGCTTCGCGCGCCACCAAATCCATGCCGCATTTGGGACAGCTACCTGGTTCGTCCTCCACCACTTCCGGGTGCATGGGGCAGACGTACTCAGTTTTGGTTTGCAGGATTGATGAGTCAAAATCGTCAGGCGAGGCGGCGAAGGCGTCTTCAGCCAGCAACCGCTGCAGCCGAGTGGCCGCCTCCATCAGTTCGGTTTGTGAGAGATCCGCGGAAACGTCAGCTTTAGGCAAAGACGAAGGTTCTGACCCACCGAGCACTAGAATAGCTCGCGGCCTAGGCATCTGGGCATAGAGCACTGCGGTGGCCTCGTCCAACTTCTGAGATAGCTCACCGACAACCAGGAGCACAGTGGCATCGCGCGGCGTGGCGGCGATGCGCATGTCTGCGGCCGCCAGGTTCAGCCCATGCGCCAGGGCCACTTCCGGCCCAGGGACTACCAGGCAGCTCAAATTGCGCGCCAGAGCCTGCCCAACCCACCTTCGCAGGATAGATGGACGCCCTTTGCGTGCGCCTGCAAGTGTCGTTGCGACCTCGGTCATCATTGCCGCCTCAGAGCGCCCTGACTCCATCCGTAAAGCAACCCAAGAAAGAGAATCGCAAGAAACACGCCCATGTCAAGTAAAGCAACCAGCCCTACTTCCTTGAACACAACCGCCCAAGGGTACATGTAGGCCATCTCCATATCGAACGCCAAAAACAGCAATGCATAACCGTAATAGCGCGCATGATAACGTCCCCAGACCGGAGCCCGCGACAGCACTCCGGCGCTTGCCGGCACATCCTTGCCAGGTTCCTGCCGTGTTGGACCCACACTACGGGCTAAACCATACAGGCTTAACACCGCGCCCAGGATACCCAGTGCCAATCCCAGCAGCAGTAAGTATTGTTGTGTAGCGCTCATAACTTCTAACTTCTCAAGTTTACTCTGCCTCAGAGGCTGAAATTTTAATCTGCTATTGCCAAAGGGCTTCGGGCCCCCTGCCATGGATGCCTAGACGAAACGCTAGTTTCAAGTCTAGACATTCTCGCCAGAGTCGCAAATCTTCCCTAGCCGGGGAATCTGACTCGCGAAACATCATTCAGAATTTTTGTGATCGGTTTCGTCCAGCGAGGCATCCGCGAGCTGCCGCCATTGACGCCAACCAGGCAGGAACATGGAACCCGTCGCTGGTAGGCCCTGTAGGCGTCACCGAACCGCTCCATCACTTGCCGCTCCTCTCGCTGCGCCAGCCGGTAGTAGGCAAATACAATAAGCGGAAACAACCCAACCGAGAACAATGTAGGCCAATGCCGATGAAAGCGAGTGCATAGCCAAGCAACATGGAGATCAGCATGCCGGTTTCACCCAACCCTATCAGGGTGGCCCACAGGTTGGCGCTAACGTAATCGCTATCCAGCCCGAAGAACCGCACCAGTAGATAAATCGTCAGTGGAAAGCCGTACATCTCGGCATAAAGTGCGATGATGAAAGCTTGCACCAACCCGGCACCCGCCCATTCACGCCAGCTTTTCGGCGCAAAATACCGATAAAACATCCAGGAGACCAATGCAATAACAATCAGTGCAATGCCCCATAGCCCCGCATGGCCCATAAGTTCATTCATCGTTTGATACCCTCACAGGTGCGGTGGTTGGGCTCTCCCGACATTCCATGGGAAACGCCGGTTTTCGGAGCGTTTAGTTTTCGTCTCCTTTATCGTGCCCGCTGTGCATGCCCAAAACGCACATCATCAGACACCCCAGGCCAACCAGGGCCACGACGAGCAACCCGCTCGCCGCCAGCCAGTTCCAACCGAGCGCGAGACCTATCAATGCCACCAGGCAGACCGCGACGGCAATGGGACGGCGCCTGAACCACTGACGCAAATTGCGCACTCGGGCGCCTCGCCCCGGACCGTTCTCTTTCTCGCTCTTCGCCATGACGGTGACCTCTGTTTCAATCAGTGGCGTAGATCGACATTTCGTCATCCGTAATCGCATAAATCACAAAAGGCTCCCGCTTTTGCCCAGACATTCCCGGCGACCCCTGGGGCATGCCGGGAAGCGATACACCGCGGATCTCTGGCCGTTCGTCCAGGAGCTTGTTAATAACCCCCACCGGAACATGACCCTCGATCACGTACCCATCGAGCAGCATGGTATGACAACTTTGTAAGCGGGACGGTACGCCATGCTCGGCTTTGAACTGCCTCAAGTTGGGGGTTTCAGTCACCTTGATCTCATAGTCGTACTGGCGCAAGTACGCAGCATATTGGTCGCAGCACCGGCAACTCGGATTTTTGTACAGCGTCGCATCAACGGTTTCGGCGGCCTGCACCGACGGCAAGCTGGCCAAGTAAACGGTCACCATCAACGCCCCTCTGAGGATCGATGTGTATCGCCTTTTCCAACGCAGAAAGGTTGTCATGAACGGTCTCCTTTTTTGGATTTACTGAAGAACAGGTACTTAATCATGGACAGGATCGCCAGAACCAAGGCAATGAACAGCAGGATCAGCAAGACGATACACGCCAACATAAAACCAGCGCCCATCATGCCGGAGTCTTGCATCATCCCAGCCGAAGCTTGTTCGGCAGCCAAGGCGGTGTTTGCCAGAAATGTAAATGCTAAAAGTAAAAATGAACGCATCAAATTTTTCATGGGTTGCCTCCAGTTAAAGTAAGTAGAGTACCGAAAGTACCGCCGCCCGGTACCGAAAGTACGGATCGGTACCGGACGGCGATGACGCATTAAGTTTTCAGCGGTGGTGTCGGTGCCCCCTTGGGCAGACCGCGTCCCCGCCATAGCATGAAGATTGCCGGGTATACCACCAGCACCATCAACAGGGCAGAAATCACCCCGCCGACCATGGGCGCGGCGATGCGCTGCATCACGTCCGCGCCGGTACCGCTGGCGAACAGGATCGGCACCAACCCGATAAAGGTCGACAGCCCGGTCATCAGCATGGGCCGGATGCGTTGGCCGGCGCCGCTCTGGACGACTTCGGTCATATCTCCACGGGTATTGAGTCGGCGCTCGGCCTCCCTGTCCCGCCAGGCGATATCCAGATACACCATCATCAGCAACCCGAGCTCCACGGCGAGCCCCGCAACGGCAATCATGCCCACCCAGACGGCGACACTGAGCTTAAAACCCAGCCACCACATCAGCCAGACGGCCCCGCTCAGCGAAATGGGCACACTCAGCATCACCAGCAGGGTCTCTACGAGGGAGCCTCGGTGCATAAAGAGCATGGAGAAAATCAGGAACAGCGTGATCGGAACCAGCAATTGGAGTTTGGCTTTGGCCCGCTCAAAATACTGGAACTGCCCCGCCCAAGCCAGCCGATAACCGTCCGGCACATCGACCTGGTCGCCAACCACCTGCTTGGCCTGTTCGACATAATCGGCAATACCGACTTCGCTTTTGACGTCCACAAAGACGAATCCCACAAGTTGCCCGTCCTCACTGCGAATGGAAGGCGGCCCGGTTTGAAACTCAATGTCCGCCACCTGGGCGATGGGAATCTGCTCCCCGGAAGGAGTGGGCACCAGTACTCGCTCCAGCGCTTCCACGTTGTCGCGGTAATCCCGGGCGTAGCGCACCAGGATGTTGTAGCGCTCGCGCCCCTCCACGGTTTGCGACACCACAGTCCCCCCCATGGCCGCCATGATCACCCGTTCCACATCGCCAACGTTGAGGCCAAAGCGAGCCGCAGCACTTCGGTTGACGGTGAAATCCAGAAAGTACCCACCGGTGCTGCGCTCGGCAAAGGCGCTGCGGGTGGCATCGGCGGTGCGCTCATCCTCCTGCAGGGCATTTTCTATGGCGATGCCGGTTTTTTCGATGGTGGCCAGATCCGGGCCGAACACCTTGATGCCCAGGGCCGAACGAATGCCGGTGGCCAGCATCTCGGTTCGGGTCTGGATTGGCATCCAGAAGATATTGGGCATACCCGGGAACTTCAGTTTCGCGTCCATCTCCTGAATCAGACCGTCCCACGTCATGCCCTCGCGCCACTGGTCCTCCGGCTTCAAGGTAATGACCGTTTCCACCATGGATAACGGCGCGGGATCGGTCGCGCTGGTGGAGCGACCCACCTTGCCGAAAACATGCTCCACTTCGGGAATGTCGGCAATGATCCGGTCCATAGTCTGCATGGTCTGGGTGGCCTCGGAAATGGACATTCCCGGCAGCGCGGTGGGCATAAAGAGAACCGAGCCCTCGTTCAGAGGTGGCATAAACTCGTTGCCCAATTGCCGGAAGGGAATGATCGTGATCAGCAATAGCAACACCGCTCCCACGATGACTCCCCACCGAAAACGCGCGGCGAAAGCCACCACAGGCCGGTACGCAGCCACCAGCCACTGGTTCAACTTACTGCGATCAGCACGGATCTTGCCGCGAATCAGCCATACCGCGAGGGCCGGCACCAGAGTGATGGACAGGAACGCCGCAAATGCCATGGAATAGGTCTTGGTAAAAGCCAGCGGCTTGAACATGCGCCCTTCTGTGCCTTCCAGGACGAACACCGGCATAAAGGAGATGGTGATGATTGCCAGCGAGAAAAAGATGCTGGGGCCTACCTGCTGCATGGCCTCAATAATCACGTCCCGTCGGGATTTGGCCTTTTCCTCGGGGTCGGCGTCGTCACTCTCCCACCGAGCCAACCGTTTGTGGATATTGTCGATAATGACAATCGCCGCATCCAGCATGGCGCCAATGGCCACCGCAATGCCCCCCAAAGACATGATGTTGACGGTCAACCCCTGAAAATACATGGGGATGAAGGACATCAGCACCGCTACCGGGAGGGTAATCGCGGCCACCAGCGTAGAGCGCACGTGTAACAGAAAAACGCCGATAATCAGGGAGACAATCAGGATCTCCTTAATCAGTGTCGAGGTCAGCGTGTCAACGGCTTCGTTGATCAGAATCGAGCGATCATAGACCGGCACAATCTCGACACCTTCGGGGAGCCCGGGCTTGATCTCTTCCAGGCGCTGCTTGACCTTGTCAATAACTTCCAGGGCGTTCTCGCCATAACGCATTACCGCAATACCGCCCACGGCTACGCCCTCGCCGTCCAGCTCCGCCTGACCGCGCTGCATAGCCGGTCCCAATGCCACGTGACCGACGTCTTTTACCGTGATCGGTACACCCTCAGCCGTGGTTTTTAACACCACTGTTTCCAGATCCGCTACGGACTTCACATAACCCCGCCCGCGAATAAACTGCTCGTGGCCTGCCACCTCAAGAATGCGTCCACCTACATCCTGGTTGGAGTCCCCAACCGCCTCAGTGACCCGTTTGAGGGGGATGTCGTAAGAGGCGAGTTTGTTCGGGTCGAGACTGATCTGGTATTCACGCTGGAACCCACCGATGGAGGCCACCTCGGCGACCCCTTCAACCGCTTCCAGGGCATAGCGTAAATTGAAATCCTGCAGTGAGCGCAGATCCGCCAGGCTGTGGTTGCCAGACGTATCTCTCAGTGCATATTGGTAGACCCAACCGACACCCGTAGCATCCGGCCCCAAAGTCGGAGTGACCCCCTCCGGCAACTCGGCGGCGGCACCGTTGAGGTACTCCAGTACCCGCGAGCGGGCCCAGTACATGTCCACGCCATCGTCGAAAATCACATAGACAAACGACAGGCCGAACATGCTCTGGCCGCGCACATAGTTTACTCCCGGCGCAGACAGCAAGGAGGTGGTCAGAGGATAGGTGATCTGGTCCTCCACCAGGTCCGGGCTGCGCCCGGGCCAGTCGGTGAAGACAATCACCTGCACGTCTGACAGGTCAGGGATAGCATCCAACGGTGCCCGCTGTAACGCCTGCCAGCCGCCAAAGGTCAGGGCAAGCACGGCCACCAAGGTAATCAGGGGTTTGCGGGCACAATAGCCAATAATTCGCTGCAACCAGCCAATCCCCTCCCCTTCGGCCGGGGGATGAGCGGGCGGATGCTTATGTACGTCGTTTACCATTGCTCCATGCCTCCTTTGAGTCGGCTCTCGGAGGCGATCAGGAAGTTACCGGAGGTGACCACGCGGTCACCCGCCTCGACCCCCTCGATGATTTCGATGTAACCGCCGGCCCGTTGACCGGTTTGCACTTTGCGCGGTGCCAGCCGACCCTCTCCCAGGTCCTCGAACACCACACACAGTTCACCCGCGATAATTACCGCCTCTTCCGGCACGGCCACTCGCTGCCCAAGATCGGCCTTAAGCTTCACTTCGGCGTACATATTGGGCTTGAGACGACCTTCAGGGTTGGCGACGCTAAGGCGCACTCGCCCCGTACGGCTGACGTCGTCCAAATAGGGGTAAATGTAGTCCACTTGGCCCTCAAACTGTTCACCGGGCAGATAAGGAAGCGTCACGGTAACGGGCATGCCCTCCGTCACCAGGGGCAGTTCGCCCTCGTAGATATCGGCCTCCACCCAGACCTGGGAGAGATCGGCAATACGCAAAAGCGTCATCCCGGCCTTGTGGGCGGTCCCTTCCACCACATTCTTGGCCACCACTGTGCCACTGATGGGCGCGTGCATGGTGACGTAATCGAGGGGCTCTCCTCGTTTTTCCAGGGTGGTGATTTCCGCGTCGGTCATGTCCCACAGTGCAAGCCGTTTTCGAGCGGCGGTCACCAAAGTTTGTGAGGCGCCACTGCGGCGCTTCAACTGCAGATACTCCTGCTGAGCGGCGAGCAGCGCCGGACCATAAACGGTAAACAGGGGCTCTCCCTTTTCCACGTAACCCCCCACGTAATCGGCGTAGAGCTCGCCGACCCAGGCATCAAACTTGAGGCTGACGTCCGCCAGTTGGGTATCGTCGTAGGCAATCCGCCCTTCCGCGCGGATGGCGCGGGTCATAGCCAAGGTTTGTGCCTCGGCGGTTTCCACACCGATCAACTGGCGACGACGATTGTCCAGGGTCACCGTACCCGGTGGTGCCTCCTCGGCCATGCCGCCACCGTCGGTTCGGCTGGCACCGGAGGCCAGTTGGAGGCCTTCGCGCCCGACGGCCAAATCAAAGCTGATTTGCCGAGCTGGCATACCCGGCGCCTCAATCTTTAGAGTCAGCGGCCAACTACCGTCCATGGCGGGTTCAAAGGTGCCGCGGTAGAGACCGGGCTCGATCGCCTGCATATCGGCCGGAGCCTGCATGGCGGGCATGGCGCCCATGGCGGGCATCTCCGCCACCGCTTTGATGTCGGCGTTGTCCAGTGGGGCACCGTCGGCATTGCGCAGAGCCACGCTCAGGATGTTCTCTCCCACACGTGGCGTGGTAGGGTCAATCGACACATCCAGGCGATAGGGGCCACTGCGGTAGGGCAACTCGCCGTCACTGTTCTTGCCCATGGCGCCCGCCTGTTGTCGCTTCAAAGCAGTCACGCCTCCGGCTGGCTGCAAGCCCTTTCGTCCGACGGCCAGATCAAAATTGGCCCGCGAGGATCCCACGCCTTCCTTGCTGATTTGCAAGGTCAGCGGCCAGCTACCGTCCATGGAGGGCTCAAAGGTGCCCTGGTAGAGACCGGGCTCAATCTCCTGCATATCGGCCGGAGCCTGCATGGCGGGCATGGCGCCCATGGCGGGCATTTCCGCCACCGCCTTGATGGCGGCACCGCTGACCGGCTCTCCAGAGTCATCCAGCAATACCAGGGTCAGATCGTTTTCACCGACCCGGGGTGTTTTCGGGTCAATCTCGACCCCCAATTGAAAGGGACCGCTTTGGTAGGAAGCGCTAAGGGAGGGCTCCTCATCGGGAACGGCAGAGGTTGCCTTCTCACCGGAGAGCCTCTGAAGACCCAATACGCCGGCGGCACCCACCAGCAGTCCGATAACGAGAAGTGAGATAAATGTGGTGCGTGAAGTCATAGTCGTTACTCTTGTCCAAAGGACTGAACGGGGATATTCGTCGGTGCTGGGCCGGTTCCGGTTAATCGGTCGCCGTCGCCCAAAGACCTACCAGTGGTGCGCTCCAAGTCCGCCAGCGCCCGAATATAATCGGCATGGGCACGAGCCAGCTTGTCCTGAGTCCGCAACTGCTGCCGCTCGGCATCGATAATTGTTAGGAAGCTGCCTTGACCCGCCCGGTAATCGGCGACGGCAGCGTTGAGGCTCTCCTCAGCCAGCGGCACCAGCTTTTGTTGATGAATAGCGACGATCTCCTGCCTTTCTTGTACTCGGACACGCCCTTGTTCCAGTTGCGCAAGCAGTTGCGCTTGCCGATCGCTCAATTGCCACTGGTACCGCATGACGTCGGCTTCGGCAGCGTCGCGGAGAGCGCTGCGCTTGCCGGAGAAATCAATCGGCAGATTGATGCTGAGGCCAACCACCCAACGCTTGTCGGGAGAATCCCACAGCGCGTTATAACCGGCCGACAACTTGAAGTCCGGGAAATACTCTTTCTCGGCCAAGCTATGCTGGGCGTTAGCTTCGGCAATGCGTGCTTGGATACGACGCAGCTCCGGGTGCTTCTCCAGTGCAACTTCATGCAAGATCCGCAAGGTGGGAGGGTCAGCAGGGGCAGGCAGTGACGCCGGCGGCGGCAACGGGCTTTGAGGCGGACGATTCAACAAACCGTTGATCATTGCCTGCACTTCGCTCCGGCGTCGCTGATGAGTGACGATGTCAGCCTCAATACGTGCGGCTTCCACTTCGGCTTGTAGCACGTCCTGCTGCCGGCCCCGCCCGACCGTGTATTGGGTCTCGGCAACCCGCCGCAACTCGGTAAGCAGATCCCGGTGAGCGTGCTTTATCTTCAGAGTGCGGTGAATATACGCCCATTCGGCAAATAAACGCTTGGCGGCCGCCATGAGAGCCAGCCGGCCGTCCGCAAGGGATTGCTCCCTGCCTTCGGCCCGGGCGCGGGCCGCGTCTTCACGCAGGCCACGCTTGCCCGGCCAGGGCAGGCTCTGGCTCAACTCCACCCGCTCCTGAAAACCACGGGGTCCGCCTGCGGTTTTCGGCGCCCCCGCGTAGGTCAGCATGGGGTCATCCAGAGCGCCGGCGGGGGCGATGCGGTAATTTGCCGCCTCCGCAGCCGCCGCCAGCCCCTGAAGGCCCGGGTTCCGGATCATAACGGCAGCCACCAATTGTTCGGCGGTCAGCGTCTTTACTTCCTGTAGAGATTGACTGTGTTCTTGTGGCGGCGGCGCGGCGATACCCGCCAGCGGTGCAATGAACACCACCAGGGCCATCAGGCCGCCAATTGCGTTGCGCATGGGGAGTACCCTCAATCGGCATAACGAAAAATCCTCGACCCGCCAACAGGACAGGCCATAGCCTCACGACAAATCGGGGGATTAATCAGATACGCAGACGCAGGGTGGCGAGGTAGGCAGTGCGACCACTTTCAGCCTGGGCAAGGAGCCAGTCAGGGTCGGGGGGAGCGTTTGCTATAAATAGGGTTGAAGGCGATTCCTGAAGGGGCCAGCACACCAAGACAACGAGGGGTAGCCACGTCAAGGCTCGATCATCACTGAACACCGTAGGAGCCGCGTCTTTAACCACCGACCGGTACTCCGCCTCGCAGCAGGAACCGGGAAAGGCGGTCGACGCATCATGTTCACACCCGTCCACCGGGAAAGCAGGGGGTGCCGGGTCACAACCCGTCATCCCATCCTCACAACAGCAAATAGGTTGATAGGCTAGCTCCGCAGTATCGCAAGCATAGACCATCTGCCCTCCACTTATGAGGAACACAGCGAATACTACCAGGCATAACCGTTTAGCTTGCATGATCCAAACACATGTCGATTTACCAATTAATGGCAATAAGCCAAATTCATGTGCCGCCAAGCACCATCTGCGAGATATCTCTACTCAATCGCAGCACTTGATACACCCAAGCATCACTGAAGGCCGAGACGTGCAACTTGAGATCAGGGCTGGACTGGGGGATAGAGCGGGCACGCGAACGCACCCGCAGCAAAGAGCCTCAACTACCAGACTGGTGATGTTCACGCATCATGCTAGCGCAAGCGCGCATCATTTCTTTCTTATCTTCAGCATCCAGCTTTGACATCGCGCCATGCATGGCATGATGGGGCCGGAATGGCTTATCGGCGAGCCGAGCAGACGCCTGTCTGGACAGTTCGGTCAAATCGCCGTTAGCGCTTTCAGCGTGCAGATAAGGCGCAAACACGAGCAAGAACAGAGCATACAAAGGGGCTTTAGAAAAAGACATGCGAAATTCCTCATAGGTAACCAAATCAATCCGGCTCAGCAGTGAACGGAACCAGAAAAGAACTAAAAAATTGGCTTACACTAGAAAGGAATTCGGGGGATACGTTAGGAGGTCAAGAACAACGCTTCGATAATTATTCGAAAAAGACGTCTTCAGGCGTTCTGAGCCCTCATCACCAGAAACCCAAACTTCGGACACCAGCGCGGGGCAGTAAGAGACACCACAACCGCCAGCCATGGCTTGAAACAGGCATTCCGTGCCGGTCGATTCGCAATCGTCCATTGCGGCAACCCCATCCACCATGGCACAGCCCGACAATTCCGCAGTAACTGAATGGTTGGTCGAGGGAAGAACCATTTGGTCGGCAAAGAGACTCTGAACCACAAGCAACATGGAGAACAGCAACACTATGTTTGTATTCCGTCTACCAAACATTTTCGTTACATCTGCCCGTGAAAATCATTCAAAGTCGCTGCGGAGAATAGGCTCAAGCTCCTAAAAAGTCAACAACATCTCGACCCAGTGGACTTTCTCGCCCCCGCCGCCAGCATAGCGGCACCAAATAACATTAATAGAACGCTTCCATACCGCCGCTTACCAGCGCCCAAGCTTCTGAATAATATTGTAAAAATGCGGCTTATCATGCGATTTGCGTGGATCCGGCTCACTTTGCCGCTTGCGTCCGTGAGGTAAGCGGCAAAGAATGATTTGAAACGTCGGGCAGCGGCGAAGTAGCCCGTGACAGTCATGCAGTCTTCCAGCAAAGGAGCCTCTGTATGCTTGGTTCACGAAGTCGAGACAGCCAGGACCATGGAGAGGACCGCGCCGCGTCCAGCGGATCGACCTCTATCGACGCCTTGATCAACCGGGTGCTCGCGGATGCGGACATCCAGATCAACGGGCGGCGCCCCTGGGACATGCAGATCCATGATCCCGAAACCCTTTCCCGCATCGCCGCGCAACGCTCCCTGGGGCTCGGCGAGTCCTACATGGACGGCTGGTGGGACTGCGACGCCCTGGATGAGTTCGCGTTCCGCATGCTGCGCGCCGGCGGCGACAACCTGGGCAAGGACCGCTGGATGCTGGCGCTTCAGGTACTCGCCCACACCCTGCGCAACCGGCAAAGCCTGCGCCGCTCCCGCCAGGTGGCGGAGCAACACTACGACCTGGGCAACGACCTGTTCGAGCTGATGCTCGACGATACCATGGCCTACAGCTGCGGCTACTGGAAAGACGCGGAGACGCTCCACGAGGCCCAGCTCGCCAAGCTCGATCTGATCTGCCGCAAGCTAGAGCTGGAACCGGGCATGACGCTGCTCGACATCGGCTGTGGCTGGGGCAGCCTGCTGGAGTACGCCACCCGCCACTACGGCGTGCGCGCGGAAGGCGTCACCGTTTCCAGCGAGCAGGCGCAACTGGCCCGCGAGCGCTGCCAGGGCCTGCCGGTGGAAGTGCTGCTGAAGGACTACCGCGCCGTGACCGGGCGCTACGACCGGGTGGTCTCCGTGGGCATGTTCGAGCACGTTGGCCGCCGCAACTACCAGACCTTCATGGACACCACGCTGCGGCTGCTGAAAGACCGTGGCCTGATGCTGCTGCACACCATCGGCACCAATGAGAGCAGCCACAGCCACGACCCCTGGATCGACAAATACATCTTCCCCAACGGCGAGCTGCCGTCGGTGAAACAGATCGCCCGCGCCGCCGAACCCGGCTGGGTGGTCGAGGACCTGCACAACTTCGGTCCGGACTACGCGCGCACCCTCAAAGCCTGGGACGCCAACTTCCAGACCGGCTGGCCACAGCTTCAACACCGCTACGACGAGCGCTTCTACCGCATGTGGCGCTACTACCTGAACGTCTGCGCCGGTGCCTTCCGAGCCCGCAACATCCAGCTCTGGCAGTGGGTGTTCAGCAAGCCCGGCCACCGCAGCCGCACCTACCAGGCCCCCCGCTAAACCTCCGGGAACCAGCCGCTCGGGTGATCGATGCGCATGGTATCGATCACCTATCGGCTGCGTTGATAGAACCACGCCAAAAAACAAAACCGTTCCGCAGAAACAGGCAAGAAAGCGCCAGTTTTGACCTACCGCCGAAACGGGGCGCGCTCTTAGGGTAGCGCCCCGATAACGGCGAATTTCTGCGGAACGGAGAACGATGAACAATGCATCTGAGTACGCCGCCCAAGGGTGGGGCGCGCACCCCGGCAACGGCCTGCTGCGAACGGCCGTTTTCCTGATCGCCCTGGGCGTGGCCCCCACCGCCCTGGCGCAACCCCAAACGGCTTCCCCGGACCCGGCCGTGGAGCCCGCCGGCCGGATACAACTGGCGCTACTGGAACACGAGGAACGGACGCCGCGCCGCCCCCGGCCCGAGCCGAAGCGCGAAGCGGACAAGGAAAGCTGGTCGTTCGCCTTCGACAACGACGCCCTGGTGCCCTCGCACCGGGACCAGGACTACACCTATGGCCTGAGCGTCTCCTACACCGGCCGGGACGCCCGCGATGCCTGGTACTCACTGAACCCGGTGCTGGGCGCCCTGGACGGGCTGTTCGGCGTGGATGGCCGCGCGGCGCAACGCGTCGAGGGCCACAGCGTCGAGTTCGGGCTGTTCGGCTTTACCCCGGAAGACAAGGCGGCGTCCACGCCGGTGTACAACGACCGCCCCTACGCCAGCCTGATCTACCTGTCGCAATCGCGGGTGCGCATCGACCCGCGCGAAAACGTGGCCTGGCACAGCAGCCTGACCGTCGGCGCCCTCGGCCTGGCGATTGTCGGTAACGGCCAGAACGCGGTGCACAAGGTGATCGGCAGCGAACACGCCGACGGCTGGAAGCACCAGGTCAGCGAAGGCGGGGAACCCACCGCGCGCTACACGGTGGCGCGGCAGAAATACCTGGCGGTCTCGTCATCCAACCTGGAAGTGAAAAGCACCCTGCAGGCGTCCGCCGGCTATCTCACCGAGGCGCGCTGGAGCCTGAGCTTCCGGGGCGGGCGCATCGCCGACCCCTGGTGGCGTTTCAATCCGGAGCTGGCCAGTTACGGCGACGGCGCGGCGCGCGGCAACGGCGGGCCGGCGCGGGCGGAAAGCTATCTGTGGGGTGGCGCCGCCGTGGTGGCGCGGGGCTACAACGTGTTTCTTCAGGGCCAGTTCCGCGACAGCGAAGTGACCTACGATTCCGATCAGTTGAACCACATGATCGTGGAAGCCTGGCTCGGCTATACCCAGTCGTTCGCCAGTGGCTGGCGGCTCAGCTATGTACTGCGCGGCCACACGTCGGAAGTGCGCGAAGGGGCGGCCGACCGCAATCTGCTGTGGGGCGGCCTGATTATCGCCAGAACCTTCTAGAGCGGGCCCGCTAGCTCTGAGCGTCGATATGATCGCGCACCAAGGACACCAGGCCGCCGGCGTTGCCGAAGTATTCCAGCAGCTCGATACGCAGGTGCGGGTGACGCTGGCGCGCCTCTTCCACCTGGTCGGGGATATCCCGGGACACGTGCTTGCCCTTGTTAAAAAACAGCGGGTACACCTGCACGGTCTCCACCGGCTGGTGTTCGATCTGCTGCAGCGCTTCCATCAGTGACGGCCGCGCCAGCTCCAGGAAACAGGGCAGCACCGCCACATAGTCGTGGCTTTGTTCGGCCACCTGCTCCACCAGCAAACGGAATTCGTCGTTGGCGGCTTCGGCACGGCTGCCGTGGGCCATGATCAACAGAGCTTTGCTCATTACTGCCTCCACAATTGGTGGGCCGCTTCCACGACCAGGGCATGGCGCCGGGCCAGGGCCGGACGGTCGTCGTCGTAGCCGCCGCCGATCACCGTGGCCACGGGCACGCCGTGCTCCCGGCACAGCGTCAGCACTTGGCGCTCGCGCTCGGCCAGCCCGGTCAGGCTGACCGCGAGCCGGCCCAGCGGGTCGCCGGCGTACACGTCCACCCCCGCATCGTACAGCACCAGGTCCGGCTGTAGCTGCCGCAGCAGGTCGGACAGTGTCTCCTCGACCACCGCCAGGTAGCCGTCATCTTCCAGTCCCACGGGCAAGCCGACGTCAAGATCGCTGCGGCTCTTGCGGGTGGGGAAGTTTTTCTCGCAGTGAATCGAGCAGGTGAACAGCTCCGGATCGCCGGCGAGGATGGCGGCGGTGCCGTCGCCCTGATGCACGTCGCAATCAAAAATCAGCACCCGCTTCACCAGCCCGCCGGCGCGCAACGCCCGGGCGGTGATCGCCAGATCATTGAGAATGCAGAAGCCGGAGCCGAAGTCATAGTGGGCGTGGTGGGTGCCGCCGGCCAGGTGGCAGGCAATGCCGTGCTTCAACGCCAGCTGGGCGGTGAGCAGGGTGCCCATGGGCGCGATGCAGGTGCGCCGGACCAGGTCTTCACTCCAGGGCAGGCCCATGCGTTTGGCTTCCCGCTCGCCGAGTCGGTTGCCGAGAAAGCGGTCGAGATACTCCGGGCAGTGCGCCAGCGACAGCAGCGCCGGACGCGCCCGTCCCGGGCGGTGCAGATTGGCCGCGCCGGCGACGCCGCCGTCGCGCAGCCGTTCGTGCAGCAGCCGGAACTTTTCCATCGGAAAGCGGTGCCGGCCGGGAAACGGAAAACTGTAGGACGGATGATAGACAAGCGGTACGGACATGGCGGGAGTATAGCGGAACGGCGGCGTTTGGCGGGCGCCTCTCAGGGCGCCTCGGGGAAACCGGCCAGGCCCTGGCCCAGAACCCGGTACAGGGTCACCCTGGCGAGCAGTTCGTTGTAACGCTGATCGAGCATGTTCCGGCGCGCGTTGTTGAGGCTGGTCTGTGCGTCCAGTACCGAGGTCAGCTCGATATCGCCTTCGCGATAGCGCACCTCGGCGATTTCAAAACTGCGGCGCGCCTGGGCCAGCGCTTCGCGGAAGAACTGGTCCTGTTGTTCCAGGGCGTTGATGCTGCCCAGGCTCTGGTCCACTTCGGACAGCGCGGTGAGCAGCACGCCCCGGTAGGTGGCCACCTGCTCCAGCCAGGCGGCGCGGGCGGTGGTGTTCTCGCCGCGCACCTGGCCGCCGTCGAACAACAGCTGGCTGAGGGAGGCCGCCAGGCTGTAGACCGCGTCGCCGTCGAACAGATCACTCAACGAGCTGCTGGCGTAGCCGGCGCCGCCGGTGAGGCTCAATGACGGCCA
>Ga0208316_1000436_pt1 | contig 37356 bp, 46 predicted proteins | sample MalvireepMed_231_FD_184240 | JGI IMG/M metagenome (GOLD analysis project Ga0208316, IMG submission 184240) | Marine viral communities from the Global Malaspina Expedition - Malaspina viral metaG DeepMed_231 (SPAdes) (version 2) | ecosystem: Environmental > Aquatic > Marine > Oceanic | place... | reverse complement strand
GACCTACCTCCCTACCCCCTCCCCCCAATCGCCACCTAAACGCCAGCTCCCTGCTGATGACACCTTCCCTACCACAAACAATGCACCTACCTATACCCAAACGCCCTGACGCACTACCTGCCACATCCCCCGTAACGTGCCCGCACCCAACACAACGCATCACATCACCTATACCCCAAAAAGCGCTTTCGCTATACCGAAATCTATGGGGTATCCCTCACTCTCTATCCAAATACACTTAAGCCTTGCCACCTACCCCCCCTACCCTTACTGCCCAACCCTCTGCCACCGTAACCATCTGCCCATCTACCCTCGCTACCTTATCCCCATCTACCTTGCCATCCTCGCTACCTTACCCTGCTACTCCTTACCCTCTGCCTCCTCTGCCTCCACTACCTTACCCTCCACTAGCTCACCTCTAGCCACTAACTCCTGCTTAGCCAACTCCCTTATCGCATCACGAGTCTGCCTAGCTACCACCAACGCAGCGTCATCGACCGGCTTGGCGTCTTGCCTATACTTCTCCGGCCAGTTGGCGTTCAACATATGGGACAGTAGGCCGTCGCTACCACGGTTGCCCTGGGGCTCGCGTATACGGTCCATGGCGATATCCTGGAGGCTCTCGCGGTACTCGTCTTGTGCCAACTGTAGCGACTCGCGGAACGTGGGGTCGCGCTCAAGCCAGTCGTAGACAGTCTGGCGACCCAGGCGCGTACCGTTTGGCAACAGCTTCACGGCGCCCCGGATTGTACCTGTAGCAGCAAACGCCAACAGAAACGCGTCTCGCTTGGCTTGTGTCGTATCTGGTAAAAGCGCCACGTCTTTTCTCCGCTGTCTATTTCGGTCTTTGCCCTCTCACGCCGCCCACTGCCGTCCTAGCACGTCGCCATCTACCCTAAACGCACGAGACCTGGGCATCGTACCGCATCCCTAGGCCGCTGGCAATTGCGTTGCAGCTGCCGAGGATATCCGCGAAAACTCGCCCAAACTCGTCAGTCTACCCCCTTGACATGTCATACCCATAGCTATAAACTGGGTTTGCACAGTAACAGCAGGTAGACCCGGGCGCCGGGGCATGAGCGGCGCGGAGGTAACACCCGTGAACACCGATGACATCCTAGCAGACCCTGCCGCCAGTGTTTGGTTAAAGGCAGCCATCCTTGCCCTTGACGGCCTTGACCCCGTGGACGCAGCCAATGACACCGAGGTGCTGGCCGAGCTAATGCGGGTGCGCTGCGACGCCATGATGGCCAACTACTGTCACCCGGACAGGCCCGAACAACCGACACGGAAATGCAACGTATGCCGAAATTTGCAGACGGAGGGATTGAAATGTTGGTAACACTACGGGACGCCCACAAGGGACCTCACGCATCCTACTACGGCGTATGTCCAGAATGGTTGATAGCCGTCGAGCTTGGGACACATCGCGACGCTGACGCCTTGACGCGGTCCAACTATGCCACCCTGGAAAACAGACTCCGCGCCGTTGACGGTAACGAAGACACTTGGCATGAGGAAAGCTCATCGCACTGGGGCGTCGGCTGGACCGCCAACGTCGCCGTCAAGCCGGGAACACAAGCTGAAACGGTATTGCGGGACGCCGTCGCACAACTTGAAACATACCCGATCCTAGATGAGGAACACTTTTCCGACCTGGAATTCGGCGAAGCGTCCGAATATTGGGACAGCCTCAGTATACAATCCCGCGCCGACTACCTCACCGAAAACGACGAATCTATCTTCGCGGCCCGCGCTACCTATTTCGACCTGCTGGACCGCGCCCCACTGACAGCCGAGCGCATACGATAGCCGAAACGCCCTCACGGGCGTCCCGTGGGACTGGTCACCCACGGCTGACGACGGCAGACCATAGCAGACGGAGGTGAGACCATGACGAACGCAGAACGTAAAGACCTTGAGCTACAGCAAGCCGCACGGCAACACGGTATCAGCCTATCACTAGCGGACGCGCGGATTCTGAGACGCGCCGAGATGACCTTGCACCGATGGGACGAACAACGGTGCGGATGGTCTACACCCGGCCCATACGGCGCAAGCATTGCGCTGGTGCGCGACGAAGATGGTGACGGCTTACCGTATCTTGAGATACACCCCAACGCAGGCCTTAAAACCCAATGGCAGCGCGTGCCAGATCGTGAACGTGGCGCACTCAAGCGCATCAAGGCCGTGTGTGAGAAATACGCAGCACCGAACGGGTCACCGCTGAAATACTATCACCAGAGTGACCCTAGGGGCGCGGCGCTCTACATTGAAGCGCCGCACTACAGCATGACCGAAACCAACTATACCCGCGCCGTATGTTGCGCCGTTAGATAGCGCCGCACCCAGCGGCTGAGACCATACAAGTGCCGGTGCCCGGCGGCTGATACCGGGTGGGGAGATGAGCATGGTAAAGCACAGCAAGCGCAATAAGAGCGGACATAGATTTAGCGAGGGTCATATCGGCGCGGGGGTGAATAGACGGCAGGTAGCACTGTTTTGTAAATGCGGCCTCACACTGTACGACTGGCAATGCAAGTGGCTGTGGAGCTAGACACAAGCGCCGCCCCAGCGGCCAAACTGGGCGAGGAGACGAGACAATGTACCACGTGAGAGTGGCAACGAGGGGCAACCCGGACTTCGGCCAATATGCACCCATATCCGAACCAGCCAACATAGAGGCACCTACACTGGACGAGCTACGCGCTAGGGTGCGCGGCTATATGGAGTATCACCAAGTGGGCGGCGGGAACTGGAATAGCCCACCCGTATACCGTGACGGCAAAAAGGTCGGCAACATGAGTTACAACCTGCGACTCTGGCGAGGCGAAGCGATGGTAGATGAGCCGACTAACCACGATGTAATTGATTGGGATGAAGGCAAGGCCATGGACGAGGTATATCGGCGCATCTGTAAGAAGAAGACAGTCATATTGCTCCAGGGCGATGACCCCTTCGCATACCACATCTACAAACGCCCGTATACCGCCGAACTTGCCGCCTATATCCGACGCACAGAGCCAAGCCTAATGGAGATTGTCAACGAGCGGTTCCAGTGAATGAACTATCCCTCTGTAGCCCAACCACCAGCCCCAGACCTAACTACGCTGTACGGGGCCACCAGAGCCCCCAGAATCGAATCTAAATAGGAGATGAGTATGGCAACGTACAACGCAGGGCGATCTACTGTCTATGAGCCATGCAAGAATCTGTCATCTACGGACCTCAGTGCAATAGCGGCTGAAGAACTAGATCAAGGAGGGTCCGTAGAAATGGCCGTGATAACCAGAGTGGATGAGGGCGGGTATCTCCTCACCAATTCAGAGCGCGGTGAGGCCCTGTATCTCCCGACTTCTGGGCGAATCGGTATCACATGGGGCGCGCACGCTGACTGGGCCGATGTAGATAGCCTGGAGGAGGGCATACGCATGCATGACGATGACCCAGCAGAGTATGCACACCGAAACTAAGCACCAAGCAATAGGAGGGGAACATGGCAACAGGGTAGCCGAGGGCAATAGTGCCAGCGTCGGGCGACGGCGCGGAGGGAGATCGAGATGGGACATACAAAGGGAACGTGGACGATATATGACGATGGGGACTCTGACGACAATAGCGATATCGTCATGGCCTGGATAGACGATGATGAGGGAGGGAGGAACGACGATATCGCAGCGATGATGATGGATAGGCCAGCCTCCGAACGCAAGGCCAACGCACGGCTGATCGCATCAGCACCGGCCATGTTAGAGGCCATCGAGACGGCTGGGCGCATAGTGGGCCAGGTCCTAGACAATCCCAGGATGAGCGCCGATGCACGCGCCTATGCCCTAAGTAGGGCGTCTGATGCCTTGCGTGGGACCTACTTCAGGACTACCGGCAGCCCACTGGAATGGTGGCAACCCGAACCAGCCATCGCCAAGGCCACCGAGGAGGTGAGACCATGACCGTCGTTCGATGCCCTGTCCCCGGGACGTATCTGGTCCGTGAGGAGGTCGAGCCGATCCCGTTCGGGCAGACCGAGTCCAGCTACTCGGTGATCGTCCACCAGTACCGGTTCGGGTGGGTCTGCGAGAGGTGCGGATACCGCGCAGGCTCGACGATGCCCCACTGCCACCACGTCCTGGCCGCGCAGAAGGAGGTGAGCTGATCGGGTTAGAACACGGCGGGTCAGGCCGTAGCTAGAAAATTGCTCAGATTGCTCGTTTTCGTAGCTGTGTTCTACTTTTCTGAGCTTGACAAGGGGTTTGCACTGTGAGAAGATACCCCAGATGGGTTGGCACAGAGCCAGCCCCGCAATCAGGGTGACGGCCAACGCCAGAAGGAGAATGAGATATGGGTTACGGGAAAAAGAGACTGCGGAGCATGGGTCCAGAGCAACGCCTCCAGGCGAAACTCGCAAACGAGTTGCAGTCAGTGTTGACCAAGTGGAAGAACAGCATCGAACGCATGGCTGAAATCGAACTAGACGCACGGGCGCTGACGAACGGACGTAGCCTCCCGGCCCCCATGACCAGGATCGTCGCCGGTAGAGTCCACGACTACTGGCCGCCGCCGCTGTGCGCAAACTGCCGGCCCCCGCTCGATGAGGCCAAGCATGAGCCCAAGCGCAGCGCAGATGACGAGGCCCGCTGGAACGCAGAGGCAGCCGAGATCGATGCCTGCATCGGAGGCACAACGCAATGACGAAGCGACACTGGAAAGACAGTTGGAACAGGCACCGCACTGAGAGGCTGGTACTGAGCTGCACGTCCGAGGAGGCACGCATCGTGCGGGACATGGCGGACGAGCGCGGGCAGACGATACAGGCCTACCTGATGCGGCTCGTGCTACACGCGGCCGCGAGGAGCCGCCGAGCCGCCAGGGCCAAGACCAACGACCAGAAGGAGGAGTGACCATGAAAGTAAAATGCAAGGCCAGCGACCTACGTGCCGCCGTCGACGACCTCTGGGAGCAAGCGCACCCCCAGACGTGCCCTGAGTGCGACGGCACCAACGTGTCAGAGTCGGGGATATGCTGGGACTGTACGGCCAGCGACTACCTCGAAGAGGAGCGCTTGATCGAGCCGGCGGTCCCTTAACTAGCTCCCCGGCAGCCTGAGCCCCCTCCCCGTTATCTCTGGCCCCTGGTAGTGCCGGTATCCCTGCCAGCCGCAGGTGTAGCAGCCCCAGTCCCCGTACTCGTCACGGTACAGCAAGCCCTCACAGCGGGGACATGTTGTGCCGCGGTCTACGCTTGGCTCCTCGCGTAGAAGCCAGCTCGGCAGCCCTGCGTGGACTCCAGTGGTCGACAGGCAGTGAGTTGCATCCCTCGGTGGTGGCATCACAGTGTTTGCAGCGGCCCTTGCTCGTTGGTCCGTTCGGTCGATCAAATACATAATAGTGGGGAGGGCACTGGTTAAGGTTACGGCGCATTGCTACCTGTCCCTAATTGCGATGCAGGCATCTTATGGAAACAGGTGATTGGCGATGCTGACGGTGGCAGATAGCGCAGGTGGTAAGTCTGAGGCGGTAATGTCTGCCGCCTCATGCAATGCATCGTTTCCTACGAGACGAGACCCATGCGCCAGCATGTGCTCGCGTGGGGTTAGGTCACCCTGTTTCAGGGCATCGTCAATCTTGTCGTCCAGGCGACCCTTCGTATATCCCTTGTCTTTTAATGCCTGTTCCACCACTGCGCGGCACATAGCCGCTGCTCCACGGTATCCAGTGCCGTAGTAACAAAGCTCAGCGTCAAGAAACTTAGATTTGGCCAGGCCTGAGGCGCTCTCAAGGTGCCCGTATGCCCCACGGCCTGGGTTAAACGTCATAGCGTGTCCGGTTTGCTGATAAATTGTCCGCCCACCACACTTGCCACATTTGAGCATGACCCGATAAACGTCCCTTGTATGGATATCCGCCCCCCGATAGGCTCTGTTGCTGAGCAATGGGTTAATGCGTTCAAACCCGCATTCAGAACAAGCAATTAGTGGCATTTCTTCCTCCCCATCTTGAACTACGGGGAGTGTATCATCCCTCTGCTGGGTTTCCTTCTCAGTCAAATTAAGCCTCCTAAATGTGCAAGGCACTGGTTCATCTCTCGCACTTCGACCGCTCCAATTCAGCGATCCGAATCCTAGCGTGCTCTTGGCAGTAGTCGCCCTGATAGACGTACATGAAGTTGCAGACACGCTTCGTTGCAGCCTCGGAGCATACCTTGCATACTGCGGGCTCTATGTCCTCGGCATAGGCCACAGGTCACGCCGGACGTACTCGCGGGATAGGCATCCGCCATCCAGACTGCACGCTAAACTCCCCCGAATCCAAGACGTAAATATGATCGCAGTCGCTGCATTCGTACAACCCCCGCCCGCTTTGAAGGACGCGGATTAAGACCAACGGGAACCTATGGCAGTTATGGGCTGTCATCATCTGTACCTCTCTCCGGTTACTGCGCTTCTAGCGGCTAAGAGCATCCCCAACATCCTGCAATTGCGACGGTCGCCACAGATAATACTCCACGCCCGGACACTGCGAAAGCTCCTCGGCCCACGTCTCTTGCTCGATCGTGAGTTTACCGCTCTCGCGTTTCAACTCGGCAAATATAACCCGAGGCGGGCGCACCAGAACCAAGTCCGGGAATCCATGTGGTGACCGCTTAGAGGAGTACGTATGATAGACGAGCCAGCCCAAGACCTTCGCGATCTCTCGGACCTGGCCCATCCATATACGTTCGGTAACATCGGAGAGCTTCATTTTACTAGCCTCTCTGATAGCCCATTAACATGTTAATATTAACACCTGTTAATGCCTTTAGCCCTTAACCCCGGTGGCACCCTGTATTAACGTTAATATTAACACCTGTTAACACCATTAATTAACACTGGGGGGCTTTATGCCCCCAGTTGTTAATGGTTAATGGACAGAGGAGGCTTTAGACGCCAGCCCCCATTCGGATGCTCGTGGATTAACAAACTCGTCCCGGTGCCGGGTGAGCGTTACCCGAATAGTGCCAGCGTTAGCGCCAGTGGCCTCCGCGATATCGCCCACCTGCATCGAGCCTCGGAGCAGAGCGAGCCTGATCCGCTCGATCAAAGGCAATCCCTTCGACAGCTCCTCTGAGTCCCGCACGTCCATATGCTCGAGGCGAGTCACACCGTCGCCGAACGCGATCCGGTAGGCCAGTGGCCGCAGGAGCTTGCCTGCGTTCACCTTCCGGTGCCAGAGGCTGAACTCCAGTGAGTCCTCGTCCATATTCTGGGCCTTACGCACCTCCCAGACCGATCGGGCCTGGTTACGCCAGTAGGGTGAGCCGTAGGGTCCCTTCGATGCACCTCCGCCCTTTGAGACGTGTGCAATGGTCAGCGATGTCACCTTCAGGGACCGGAGCGCCACGAAAAAGTTGAGCGCGTTTTCGGCCGATTCGGGAATCCCACCGCACGCTGGACCCGCCGAGTCCACCACCACGAAGTCGATCCCGTGCTCGGCCACGATCCGCTGCAACGCCTCGACCTCGTTGTAGATGGGCTGGTAGCAGAACCGGTACATCAGAGGCGGCCTGTCGATCTCTAGCCCCTCCGATATAGAGGCGTGACGCTCTCGGGCCTCCTCGGGGTCAGCCTCGTAGTCTAGGTACAACACGTTGCCTGGCTCAGCGTGTAATTTATCGGTGTCACAGCCAGCTGCGATGAGACACGACAGGTATAGCGCGAACATGGACTTGCCCAGCCCGCCGTCGCCGTAGATGATATTGGCCTGCTGCTCGTAGATGATCGGTTCGACGCGGTATCGCAGGCCCTCCCGCACTGGCACGTCCAGCAGGTTGACCGCGGGCTCCCCCTCACGATACTTGTCCAGAATAACCACGCAAGTCTGTTCGATGAGAGCAACCCAGTCGAGATCAGGGAATCGAGCTTCACAGTGGCGGGCAATATCAGCTCGGGTCCGTGTCGAGGTCAGGTTCATCCTGGCCTGGTGGACGTGGGGCTCTGGGGCGTCGGTCTTGTGGACCAGGATTTCCGCCGTCGTGTTGTGCCGACTGTCCTCCGATATCCGATCTACCCGTATTGTCACGCTGGTCGGAGCGGGCCACTCCAGTACGTGTACCGTACCGTTTTTACTGTACGTCGACCTCAACGCTAACACCTCCTACAAGTCTATTCCTCCGGCTTCGGCGGGCGGGCACATCCCCTGGGAACGGCTCGGACTCGGGCTCTTTGCCCCGGAGGAGCAAGAAAAACGCATGCGCTAGGCGAGCCTCATCCTCAAAGCGGAAGTATTCGTTGTACCTAGGCCAAAACGCTTCCCAGTGACGGTCGCACAGATCGGCGCGTGTTTCAAGCGCCGCGATGCGCTCTCCTGCGTCGATCAGACACTGCTCAAGGAACGCGACCCGATCCTCGGTGTGCTGAGCCTGGAATTTGACGAAGCCAGGGATATCGGGTTCCTGCTGCATCAGCAGCTGTCTGAGGCTGCGCTGCGGCGTATGTGCTCCAGCATGGCATCGTGGAGATTCGACCCTCGATTATCCTTGAGCCAATTTAGCGCCTGTTCGAGCCTCACCTGGGCGTGTTGCTCCGCCCAACCCAGGTTGTTGATACCATATGCCAGGAATTCCTCAGAGGCCAGCGGGTCTGGCACCGCCGGGAACCCGTTTGGAATCTCTGTTTGGGCTTCGGTAGTATTGTCAGTTTCATTGCACCATTGCCCTGTTTCTCCGATGGGGTGGGCATAGCTCTTCATCTTGCCTCGCTTGAAAAACACTTCACCGTGCTCAGAACACATTCTACCAGCGGGCTGCTCGGTGGCCGATTTGGGAGCGCGGTCAGGGGTTTGCGGCATCTCCTCATATGGAGTGGGCTCGTACCCCGCCAGCACTACTATCCAGGAGAGTACGTTCCGAAATGCCTTGCTCACTGCCCGGGTCTGCGCCATCGATCCCTGGTGGTTGGACGCCCGCTTGTCCCAGGGCTCGTCTCCAGGCCCGCCACAGCGTGCCGTAGCCATGGAGACCACCATGCCGTCTGACAGCCGAGTGATTTTTGCCCTGGCAAGTGCCCCTGGGCCATCACATGGTTGCTCCTCAGACTGTGCGACGTAGCCGCAGAACCTGCCGACAGTCTGCCACGCCTCGACCTGCACGTGTTTGCCATGGCCGATCTGCACGGACAGATTCTGTTCGGTGATAATCCTCGCGAGGGTCTGAGCCATTACAGTTGCCCTGTTGACGGTCTCGTCAAGCTCCTGCGTTGTCGGCAGCCCAGGCTGCTGCTCAATCACTGCTATGTCTCCGTTAGTCATGCGTTTACTCCTAGGTGGTTTTGTAGCGATAGGACTGCACTCCGCAACCCCTTCAGTTCGTCCACGATTGCGAGACTGGCGTGGATTTGAGCAATCTGAAACTCCATGCTCTCGTCACGCCTATGCTGGCCGAACTCCTCAGCCTCGCGCAGATGATGGATCGCCTCTTTTTGGTGTTCCGTTCGTAGCTTTGTCATACTCTCTCCTGATTCCTATCAATTTCGACGGCCTCACACGATATAATTCAGCCATGCGCTGCAACAAACGAATCGACGGCCTCTTCCGACCGCACTCTACCTGCGACAGCCATGACGGATCGATCCCCAGCGCCTGTGCAGCATCTGCCTGTGTCAGCAATCTCGACTCTCGGATGTCTCGCGCTATACTCATAATTGCCAATTTTATGGGTTGATAAAAGTTTTGTCAACCCTTGATTCGGAATTGACAAAGACCTGAGCGCCGTCTATGATAATGCCATAAGGAGGCGCGAGCAATGAACAACGGTGGTGTGGACCAGCAGGTGCTATCGGTGATAGAGGTCCCTGAAGGCATCAGGGTACGAGCGAAAATGTCACAATCGACGAAGGGCGTGCTGGCCTTCGATTGCACAGTCGAGGGGTCTGTCACTGTGGCCGAGGACGTGCGCCGCGAGGTGCGAGAGCAGGTGCTGTCAGAGCTGGACATCATGGTACGCGAGTTGAAAAAACGCTGTGACACCGCCTGAGCCTCGATCGACATGAACTGGCTGAAGTACCTCAGTATCATCGTCCAGGTACAGTAAAAGTATGCACCAAGACCACATACGAACTGCTCTCAGCAGAATCTTGCAATCCCCCGTTCGCGACGAGCTATGGGACTATCTAGAGGAAATGGCGTTTGTAGAGGAGGTGGAAGTCGGTGCGGAAGACATCAATTTGCTGGCGGACCGAGCTAGGCAGGTAATCCGAGCCGGGGGTGGCGGACCAATGGGTGCGCCAGCTCCGAGAGTGTTGAAGAAGAAAGACACGAACACTCAGGGACAAGAACTCTCCTTCCTCCGCCCCCTAGCTCTGTCTCTCCTCATTGCCCAGCGGGCCAACAAAGACCCTATGGTTCGGTCATTCAGAGAAGAAGTGCTGGGAGGAGAACTTCTCGCGTATGAGGACGTGGAGCGTTGGGTTCGGGAGCAGAGTGAGAAGGACGGCCCATCCTCGTTTTGGATTACGATGCCTGCGAATGTGGACATAGAGGGAGTCATTAGAACGAAGATGCCCCAAGGCATGTCGGAAGACTTCAAAGAGTCCTTTGCGGAAGGAATCCCATGGAGCCCGGTCCCGAAGGGAGGGCTCATTGACGACAACTTTGAGTTACGATACCTCGAATATGGGACTCCAGATAAGATGTGGACTCGGATTCAGGCGATCGCAGCCGGAGGTGTGCTGGAGAGGCTGCTGACACTCACCGAGCGCCTTATTGATCCTGTTCCGTCCCTGGAATCACCTACGCCGTCCTACCCATGGACCCTGGGCCAAGCAGCGGTGTTTGTACTTGCCGAGCTGGCTCCATTTGTTGATCCCATCAAGTACAAAGTCAACGATTCGCCTTATCTTCGCGGTGCCACCAGAATAGTCCTAGACATCGACCCAACTGCCACACCTGATGAAGTGGCAGCGAAGTACCGGTCTGTACGCGACAGAATACTATCGAGGCGTCCCCGCACCATGAGCGCAAAACACTTGAGGCTGGCTATGTTCGCGGCTGAGCGGCCTGATAATGAGACATGGGATGAGAAACGGCACGGCTGGAATCGGGCTTGCCCAGAACCTCTATACCCCGGCTACAACTATGGGCCAGAGGATCGGCGTAACTTTCATCGTCACGTGGTCGAAGCTTGCGACCGGCTTCTTGATCCCGGATTCCAGACTCTAAGCAACGAGTCACCTGCACGATCCTAGCTTGGCACATATATCCTGCGCGAGGATTGAAATGTATGCGCTGTGGAAAAAAGCTGCTAGAATAGACCGGCGGCTAGAGTTCAAACCAGTCAGGCGTTGAGCTTGGCGCCTTTAGATGAGGATAACCTCAGAATACCCTCGGCCTACCGCTATAAAGCCTTCGGCCTAATGAGCCTCATCGTCTCATCTCCGCTCGAAAACACTGGTTTCGGCTGGTATATCCGGTGCTTGCCGCTAAAACGAAGCCCCAGGTTAGCGCCTCGCTTAACCTGGGGCTTCGTTATTTCAGAGCAAAGATGAGCTGGGTACGGCAGATCCTCTGCACGATCCTCGCATGGCATATCTACAAGCCCGGATCGTGGGAGGTACAGTGCCAGCGCTGTGGCAGGAAGCCGACGAAAGATAAGCACTGGTTCAGATAGAAGGAACTAGAGGAATACTAATGCCTAAAAAGGGGCATAGATTGGAAATAACCCCTGTGACCCTGGGGGAATCTTATGCCCTGGTTAACAGGATACACCGGCATCATAAGGCTCCTCAAGGCGGTCTCTTTGCGATTGCTGTGAGTTGTGAGGGCGAGGTTGTGGGGGTTGCGATAGTAGGTCGGCCCATATCGAGACGGCTTGATGATTCATGGACAGTTGAGGTGACACGGGTGGCAGTTGAGGTGGGTAACCCGAACGCTTGCTCAATGCTATATGGAGCTTGTTGGAGAGCTGCGAGGGCTATGGGATACCGGAAGGTCATCACGTATACCCTGTCAACTGAAAGGGGGACGAGTGTACGGGCTGCTGGGTGGAAGTGTGTTGGTAGTACTCCAGGTAGGTCCTGGGATGTTCCATCAAGACCCCGCATTGATAAACACCCTCTACAACAGAGGTTCCGATGGGAGACAGAGCAAAGTGGATAGGAGGTAACTCGATGCAGGCTAGAGACCACGTAAAGGAGCTTCGGACGTGGCGGTGCCGGTACTGCGGGAACCCGCCAGCCAATAACAAGCAGGGCCAGTGGGGTCGAGCTTGTTCGGGCTGCAAAGGTTCGCTGACTAGGATGCTCCGCTCTGGGAAGTACGGTCGGACCTATACGAAGGCAACGAAGGAGCGGCTCCTGGGGATGGTAAAAGACCACCTTACCGGGAAGTGGGTAGACGATGCAGACGTTGAGTGGTATATGCGATCCGACCTTCCCGGGATCGGATCGCACCCCGGGAAGGCTGGTCTCCACCATTGGGACGATGCAGAGGCCGAGTGGTGGATGCGAGCCCGAGTGATCTGCACGTAAAGGAGTTGAGACACGTCCCGGCGTCGGAGCTTATCCCGAACCCTACGACGCACAGGAAGGGGCCTTAGAGCGACGTAGCGCCCTGGGGCGACTACTTACCTAGGGCGCGGCGAAAGAACAGCCTCGGACGAGTGAGGAATCCCAGGGCCTCGTCGATACGGGGGTCTCTGAGGGCGAGGTTAGCGATTCTCAGGGCTTCATAGGCTGCTGAGATATCGCCGGCCACCACGCGCAGCTCATGTACGGACGCAAATAAGCGCAGGGCCAAACGCAGACGGGAAAGCACGGATTAGGTAGTCAGCCCTGAAGAACCTGCCAGGCGAACGTCACCCAGACGCCCAGGCATATGCCTATCGTTGCCCAACGAGCAACCACTTCAAGCATTTGCCTTAGTCCTTATCCTCCAAGATTTTCATACCGAGTACCGCAATCGCAGAAACACAGCCCGTCGTGACCTCTACCGCATCGATTCGGAGTGCGTAGGAGGCAATAAAACTGAGCGCCAGAATAGCGAGTAGGATTTGCGGTCGAATCTTAGCAAATAGGTCTCTCATCGATACCTCATTAATGCCACGACGCTAAAAACTGTGGCACAGAGGATACCCACCATAATCTGTGGACGAATCTTACCCATCATGCCGACACGAACGTCGAGGTCCGGGCGTTACAGTGTCTACACTGACCAACCATGCGCTTTCCCCCTGACGGACTGTCCAGTGTGGTCTCAATCCTCGATCGGCGGCGTGTCTTGCAACCCACACACCAGACCTCCACCTCGGGGCGCACGTTTAGTCGGGTCTTACCCCAGTTGAGTATTGCGGATATCATTTACGACGCTTTCCGGCGGCCCAATATCCCGAGCTGCCTTCCGAATGCGGACCACTCGGGTGTCGTTACCATGCCGTCTTTGAGCATCTCCTTGGCGTGGGAGACGATATTCGCTTGCTCCTCTACTGTATTGACCGCCTGTAGCATCATAAGCCCCAGTTCGACCAGGTCCTTGTAGCGCTTCGGTAACAGCGGCCTCACTAGCTTGAATACGATCTCCATTACCTACCTCCTACGGCGGGCTGATAAGCTCCTCCACATTTGAGTGGATGTTACTGACCTTAGCGTTTACCGAACTGGCAATAACGAAATCCTTAGCGGCTAGGCCATCGCCAGCCCCGACGACTAGTAGCTCTACATTGATGGTGCTCGCGATGACGTTGGAAATTACACAGGCGCCGCCCTTAGTTAGCAAATTAGTTAAGGTCAGAGTGTCCACCTGCCCATTAACCCCGGAAGTCGCAGCCTCGATCCTGATTTGATCATACGTGCTATTAGCAACCCCCATACTCTCTGCCCTATTTCCACCGCCGATAGCCCGCATCCTTGCAGTCCCTGCAACACTCGACACAGAGATGCCGTCAGCGGCCACTCCCGTGATATTCAGGGTATGAACAGAGGTATTCTCCATCAAAAAAGTCGTACATCTCCAGCGGTCAATCGTGAGGGTGCCGACTTCAAGAAAAGTTTCAGTAAAACCCGAAGCGGCTGGAAGACCCCCAACAGACACCACATTGGTCTGGCCCGAGGGTAATGTACTCCCGGCATATGCCGTTCCTACCGTCACCGAGTCTATGGTGATATCCCCCACGGGGACGGCATTTAGCTGGATTAACAGCGTGTTATCGCCCTCGATATAAGCCACTGGAATATCGGACGGTGCTGCATAGACTCCCGAGTCACCGCGTGCAAATGACCGGCCCGACAGGAGAGTTTCATTCACCACGACTGCCGATCCTGCGGCTGTGGACGCAAATAGTAACGCCCCTGCCTGGATTGGGCTGAGGCCCATCGCCCGCAGCAGGCTGAAGGGGGACTTGAGGACGTTGAAGAGCCCTCGCCACTTGGCACTCTCGGAGTTGAGGTACTCTATTTTGGCTGTGAACCAGTCACGCCTAACTACCATCCAGAGGTAGAGCTGTATAGGCGAGAGCTTCCGAGGTAGCTTCATTAAGTAGCCTTTGTGAACGACTTAGCAGTCCACGATGCAGCGGACTGGGCCTGACTATTGCTCTGGTTCAGGACTACGTTGCCCAGCTTGTTAACTTCATACACCTGCCACTCCGCGTCCGTGTCGATGGATGCGTCTAACGCCGCCACATAGGTGCGGGACAGCGCCCTCGTAGCAGAGTCCAGAACGACAGACTTGGTCACACCGCCTTCGACTGCGACGGAGATCGTTACATCACCTGTAGCCATATCAGTTTGCCTCCTGCAATGCTAAGAGATTGGTCTCCAGAGCCTCCATGCGCTCTGATACTTGTATCAACGCCCCGTGATGGAGCATGGATAGCCTCGTCATGTTAACCATCGCCTTCGGCTTGCCGTTTTCCATATGCCAAGAGTTCTTGCCGATGATCCCGACCTCTTCCAACATGTGGCGACGTTCAGTCTTTGCCACATCCTCATGGAGTAGCAGTTCTTGCTCCATGTCAACTACCAGACCGAGGTCATCATGCGTCGCATAGGTATGCCAATTAACATCTGCATAACCGTCGCCTTCGATATCAAAGACAAAGCGAGATACGCCTGCTACATCCCGTATTACCAGCATGTTCCCTTCTGCCCCAAGGGCCTCATAGCTGTCTGAGCCATCGGTTTTCCCTGCCTGTATCTCAACCATCCCACCAGCGCAAACGTTCTTATCGGTGTTCTGCGTAGACCCCACTCCGAGTAATACGAGAGACCTAGAACCTGTTTCTAGGAACGACCTGACAAGCAACCCACCTGTTGCTACATGTTTTTGGAAAGCAGCATAGGTGTCATTTTCAGCTTTACCGGTGCCTGTGAATGGGTGATCAACATCACTACTCTTGAAGGCCAGTATCTCATTGTCGGCAGCCCCCTGGTTAATGGTTAGGCCCGTCGTCATATTGCCGTTCGCAGTGTCATTGATGTAAACCGGTACGGCAGCAGTGACGTTAATGCTGGCGGCTGGAGTCAGTTTTAAGATATTCCCGCTGACGGTCAAATCGGTGCCGTCACCCTCTATCTTCTCGCCGTCATTGCCAAAGGTCAGCCCAACACAGGTCGGGATATTTATGTCAGTTCCGGCAGTGAGGTTGAGATCAGCGCCAGCGTAGATAGTCATATCCGTGCCGTCTGACTTGATGTGTTCACCACCAGCGGCATCGTAGAAGTAGAGCTCCGCTCCTAAAGTTAGAACCAGGTCATCGGTATTCTCGTCCCAGAGCATGTAGGTGTTTGCCGTTGCGCCGAAGAACTGCACGTCGTGGCCGGTATCACTCACGCCAACCGTCAGTGCCGACGAGAAAGTGATTACGTTGCCCGACGTAGAGGTGTCCACGACCACGATGTCCGCAGACCCGTCCGTGATGCTCAAGGCGTCTGCCAGCGCATTCGTCAGAACGATGTCGTTGGTGCCGGTGGTGCCGGTGAAATTGATGTCCGAGTTGGCAGGTAGGTTAAGACCGCTCGCCGTGACCGTAAGCTCTGTGTTGCCCGCAATGTCGAGGTTGAGGGTAGTGCCGCCCTGCACGTCTATCGTGGCTATGGTGCCTGTATGCCGGCCCAGCACAAGGTAATCGGTTGCCGCCGAGGTAGATGAATGTATCCAGACCTCAGAGTCGGCAGCGTTTGCAGAGACATTCCAGTCCACAGCCACGTCGCACGCCTCAGTGATATGCAGCACCTGGTTAGACTGACCAAGCGCAAGCACGAGAGCGTGGTTATCAGCGTCACCCGTAGACCAACGCAGCAGGGCGTCTGAACCGCTCCCTAAGGCCACGTCAGAGGCGTCCTGCACGATAATATCGGCGGAGTGGGTCTGGATGGCCGACCAGGTCTGTGCTATGCCAAGCACCGCCAGCGTGTCTGACGAAGAAATTACCGGCAGGTTGAGCGTTTGGTCAGCACTGACTATTGCACCCGGCACTATGTCGTAGGTGAAGGTGTCTCCTGGGTTGCGAATCTTGAGGGTTGCGGTCTCAATTGTCTTGAGCTGCACCTCGTCTTTGTACTGGAGACGCCTTTTGTTCGACCCAGACGTTATCGTTACGTCATAGAGCCCCTGCGTGCAGGTCGTCGTGGTCCAGTAGCCACAGGCATTCGACAAAACGGCACTGCCGACGGCCGTACATGTGTCTGTGGTCACCCGCTGGGCAGTCGCGCAGGCAATCGCATTACCCTCGTTATCTCTTACGTACCCGCTGTGTACTATCGCCATATCAGCCTCCGATGCCGCTCAGGTCGCTGTAGTTCAAAGCAGCTTGCACGTACCTCTCTGGGTCTGAGAGCACGTCCTCTGCGTTAATGAATATCAAGGTTATCCCCTCGCCCGCTAACTGGGCCTTGGCAAGTCTATCACGCGCAATGATATCTGCGCCCTGCTCAAGGTGGAAGAACTCCCCCTGGACGTTGATCGCCAAGTCAGGAGGATTGCTGAAAAGAAAGTCGATGACGAGACCCCCTTTTTCCTGTCGCCCTCCAAAGAACGGGGTTTGGTAGCTATAGTCGATGCCCTCTAGTAGCCCGAAGCGCCTCAGCGTCTGGATCACAATGAACTCTGGCACCGACCCCGGGAACCCTTCAGGGATAACCTGTGCCTGTTGAATCGTCATTACAATTGATCCAGTACGACCCTGGTTACTCCACGTTCATCGTGGCCTGTGCGCTCTATCGTCGCAGGCGAAATGATGTCGCAATAGTAGTTACGAGTATTCCCTGCGTCATCTCGGAAGGTGAACTCTTGTCCTAGGTTTGACTCGATTGCCGCCCTGAGATTCACTCGCTGCTCAAGGGGGCTTACGCCATGTGAGTAGTCGTCCAGGTCAAGCTCTATGCTGAACCTATACCGCGGCGTCAGCTTCTTGCGGTACTCTAGCGTCATAGAGCGCACGTCTGGAGATAGCGTGTTTACCGTACCGTTCGCCATGTCGGTTCGGAACCGAATAGAGCGAAACTCAACACCAGTGGCTCCCGTAGTTACTCCTGCCGTAGTGTTGGGAAACGTGTAGACAGATGTCCCATCACTAGAGATTGCCGAGAGGCTACTCCAGGTGGAGTCGTCACCGTTGAGGCCGAAGTACGGCGTCACGGTCTCGTTGGAAGAGGTGTCCGCCGCCTCGACCAGCAACCTCACAGCCAGCTTGTCTATCTCGGCTTGACCAGCATCGAACCATGGAAACTCGTCTCGGGAGGAGTCCGCATACTCCCGATCTGATATCTCAGCTGGGTTTAGCACGTCAACTGGAAGGTCCATGTGGTGAACGCGCTCGTTCTGAGCCCACCATAGCCTGTACTCGTTGAGCGAGTTCGAGACCAGTGCATAGGTAATCGCCTGCTCCGTGGTCCCACTCTCCCACAACACCTGCCAGCCCACGGTGTCCCAACCCAGTATCAACGACTGTCCCACAGTGAGGTTCATAACCGAGGTGCCGTGCGAGGCCATGCCAGAGGAGACGAAGACATTGAAGGTCTCTGCACCAGCTGCCGTGTTGTCGATCAGGGCGATAAGGTCGTTATGGCTTTTTACCAGCTTAATTATTTTTCCGCGCTTGGCCGCTGGCAACCCCTGATCGCGGTCGGGGCCTACAATAGAGATTACGGCACCGCCTCCACCTATTGAATACCTATAAATTCCTAGACCCGCAGGAACGTAGGTTGCGTCCCTGAAACGCTCAACCCCAGCACCTGCATCGTCATGGAACGGCAGTTCGAGTTCGGTCTTAACAAACTGGTTGTTGCCTGCGTCGTGTGCGAACAATCCAACCTTGGTAGAGGCATAGAGAATGTGGTTCCCGAAGGCGTCACGTCCTACAAACAAGTCCTGAACGTAGTCATTGGGCAGTGGCAACTGGGCATCGTCTGTCCATGCACTGCTGGTGGGATTGAAGGCCCAGCGTAGCTGGCCGGTAGCGTCGATACCCCAGAGCCTATCGTCCCAGCACTCCTCGATGAACCGCATATCTGTTCTATCGGTGGGCCAATCGCTGCCATTTGTGGTATAGGAATACCCTCCAGAGTGAGCAAAGACCATGTATACCGTGCCACCCAGGCGACAGGTGATCGCGTCCCTGGCGACAGCCGGCAGTGTATGGACCTCGGTCCAGGTATCGGGCGCATAGCTCCGCAAAGACGTGCCGAACGCTGCATATATAGTGAGGGCGAGTTCGGCCATGGCCCCTACAGTGAAGACACCAGAGACCCCGGAGGCGGCCGTTGTGGTCACACGATCAGGTAGGGTCCGGTGCCCATCGACTCTTAGGTGAGAGGTTCCGTACCAGAGTCGGTTAACGTCCGCAGAGCCTTGGTGGTCTTTCTTCCCTATGCCACCCCTTGCCGAGTTCCACCGAATCTGTGAGAGACGCGACTGGGAGTCGCCCGTGATATCCCCGATTATGACCTTGCTAGGATAGCCAGAGACCGTACCCTGTATGTCTCGGGAGGTATTGTAATAGAAGCCCCCCAAAAAGACCTCGTTGTCGCCGATCACCCTGGCGGTACTCATGTCATTATCGCTATCCAGGCGACATCGTCACCGCTTGTGGCAGCGTCTATAAAAAGTAGGTTTGCTACGATTGAGCCACCCTTATCTGCAAAGTCCAACTCGATTGTGGCATCTACGCCCCCACTAGCCCCGAGGGGATATCCATTAGTAGCCGACACGTCACTTAGACCCACATACGTCAACCCTGAATTAGCCGTTGGGGCCGTGAACTTTATCCAAGCGATCTTGTCTGTCGTATTGAGGATACGAACGGCAGTGCCCGCAGACGGCACATCGACAATGTCTGAGTCGATACGCACAGCTACACGCCCGCCACAAAGAGTTCAAGGTCACACTCAGCTGTGTCGGCAATGGCTGATATCGTTACCAGGTCACCGCTCATAGCCGTAGAGTTCACAGTGATTGCGGAACCAGCAGCAAGCATGTTATCCACCACTCCACCAGAGTTGTCACAACCCCAGATAAAGCTTTTACCAGCATCCAGCTTTAGTATGAATTCCGTTGAGCCATCATCGGTGAACACAAGGACAACATGATTCGTGTCGTCCTTGTTCGTGATTCTGATATACCTCACATCTGCTTCATCAAAAGTGCCAGCACCAGGGTTGGTCGCCTGAAATGAGAGAATATTTATCTCAGACGTGGGTACAGCAACTATTCGTTGCTGTATCTCCGTGACTGATGCGATAGTAAATGCGTTCGTAGAGCCCTTATCTTGACCGTTCAGGCTGATCTCTTCAAGCAGGGTTACGACCAACGAGGCAGGGGTTATTGTAGTTCCCATTTATGTCACCATCCTAGCGTTCACAAGCAGTGGGAACTTGTAGCTGAGGCGCTGTGCCTGGTTCAGCCAGAAAGCCCCCTGTCGAGCGTTTGCAATGCCTTTGTTCGTGCCGTCTGTCGCCCGCGTCATTAGCGCCAGCCCTGTCGTCTTGGCGATGATGTACTGATCATCAACTTCGCTCACATCGCTATCGGCTGAGAACCGGATCGGGTTGTCGCCGCCTCGAAGCTTTATGGGGGATTCCCCAATGAAGCTCACGGCCTCTCGATCAAGAACCAGGTCCCGAGCCTCTTTGTCTATATGCCACATATGATGTGGTACGGGCGTCCAGACAGCGCTCTCTTGGTCCACGGCCTCCACGTAGTCTATCCAGACGGTCTGGCTGTCGTTGTCCCCTACATCGTCCTCAAGGCCGACTGAGATAATCGCCGTATCGGTATCTGCAACGGCCAGCGCTACACGTATAGGCGTCCAAGTGTCTGCAGTTAGAGCGGGGACATCCAAAAGCTCTAAGGGTGAGCCCGAACCAGCAGTATCGTCCAATAGCAGCTTATAGTCAGCTGCCGTTGTGGTAAAGCTGGATCGCATCCACCACTCAACGTGGGTGTACTTGGATATGTCTATCGAGGTTATGTCCCGGTAGGCCACTACGGCACCAGCAGAGACCGCACCGATAGCAATCTTGTTGGACTGACCTCGTTTTTGTAATTCAGTATCAATGCTGGTCGTGACGTTAGTGCCCTCGCTCCATTCTGAGGATGCCTCGTCTATGACTCGCGAGCGCACATATGAACGGTAGGCCAGCGAATGCACCATCTCGAAGGTGGCTGGGATATCGAAGCGAGCGGTCACGCCATCCCCGCGAAGGGTTATGTCCTCTACGGGATCGAAGGCGCGCCCTGTGACCTCAAAGATGGCTTGGTTGGCAAACCGCAGAATCTGGTTAGGGTCAAACGGCTCGGGCCATAGCTCATAGGTGTCCCCAGAGGACGTAGCAGCTAATGCAGTTGTGGTCGGCAGTACCGTCATGGTATGGACGTTGCTGGAGACCGTGCTTGAGACCACACGTCGTATACGACCGTCGTTGGTTCCCGAGGTGTAAACGATCCACTTGCCCGCATGTTCGCCAGACCCGCCAGGAATGGAGCCGTCTACAACCTCGTTGGCCGTAGACTCGGCAGCGGTCATGGTCGACGTGATCGTCCCTAGGTTGGAGCCTATGGCTGTCCGTATCTCCTCGTATGTCAACTGTTGCGTGACTGGCATAGCAATCCCTACCCTTTGCCCCCCTTTAAACTAAGGAGCCTGGGCCAATGTAGCCCAGGCCCTTTTTGGCAACGCTATTTTTCTTTGGCCTCTTCTATTTCTTAGGCTTGGGCATATTGCCGTGTGGTCTAGAACTATTACCGTGAGCTGGCATTACGAAAGTACGCTGTTCCTTCATCGTCCACCACGACCTCGCCACGGTGGAAGATATGTGCATCGAACTGGTCGCCTAGGTCAACTGAACCCGAAAACCAGTTCAGGTTGATCACTCCCTTGTAGTTTTCCACGAACCATAGTCTGTCAGGGTCGCCACAGGCACATGACCCCTCGTGTCGAAGACGCCAGTTCCGCTGCTCCCTGAAGTAGCAACACCGCCATGTATGAACACCGAGCGGCATGTCCGCGTAGTTCTTGCCAGTTGCGTCTACTGCCTTGCCCGTAAAGACCGGACATGAGGACTCAGGAATCGAGTCGACAAGGTTAGGCTCATCTCCGAGGTATGTGTAGGCAGTGCCATTTTGCAGCACCAGCTTGCACTTGAACGTGAGGTGTCCACGGTCTGAGTCGGCCTCTAGCACCTCGACCTGACCCGCTGCTCGGGAGCACGGGTACTGTTCTCCCTCAGAGCGGAAACGGAACAGCCCAGTCTTACGACCGAACGAGAAGTCCCACTCACGTAGGTCAGCGGGCGGTGTTTCAGTTGCTATGGTCATGTTGAGCGATCGTAGCCACCATGCCGTAGGCGATGCTGTCGTTGTGCGTTGACGTTGTGGTACTCGCCGAACTCTGCCCGTTGGTCAGTGGATACCACTCGTGAGTATATGTTGGCTGGTGAGTACCCCACTCACGGCTGCAATCATTACACCACACTACGCCACAGGTATAGCATAGCTTGAAGATGTGGTCATCGTCGCTGTGCTTGTGGGGGCTAGGCATTGGCCGGCACCTTCTCCTTGGAGGAGTTGTTGTTGGACGGCGCGTCCTTTGCAGCCGGCGGCGCAGGGAGTATTTCGTAGTCGGTATCGCTAACGCTGATTCTGTCGAGGGTCAAGTCACCGTCCTTTAGCTGCTGGATAATGCTAAGGAACTTGGCCCTCTCCTGGTGATACATTCGTTGTAAGGCCATCTGGACGGCCTTCTGTCGGACCTGGTCATCCTCCTGAAGAAGCAGGTTCATGTCCTCGGGCGTGACCGTTATATTGATATTCGGTAATGGCATACCCCGTCCTTACGAATGCGCCGAAGCGATATGCCGTTTCAGGGCAGCCTTGCGACTCGGGCTTTTCGTAGCCGTGGAGGCCCAATCGCACAGCTCGCACTGCCCGCTACGAGGAACTGGGGTAAAAACTAGGTCCTGTACCGGTATCACATTGTCGGGTGGGGGGATATCGGTGCTGGGAACAATGGTCACAGCACTCGGAGGTTGTTCCAGAATCCCCTGTACTGACACTGCACGAATCATGGCCTGTTGGGCATCGCGGTCCTCTTTGCGCTCACGGGACTCACGCTCCGCCTCAACGGCCCGCCACTCGTCGCGGTGTCGGTTTCGCGCATGGTTATCGGCCTGGTACTGGTTGGGCATAGTGGCCTTTTTACAGGTCTTGAAGCCCATACGGTCATAGTGTGCCCGGTCAGGCTGGTCTTTGTGGAGAAAGCACTTGAAGTTGCCACGCCAGGGCGGCTCTGACGGCTTAATACGGGTGAAGACCAGCGAGCCATCATCTCGCTTTGCCTCAAGCTGAGTGAACAGCATGTTGTGGTTCACCACTGAGGGCTCGCGGGTTATCGTGTCGTATAGTATAGTGTGGCCGGCAGACAAGAGGTCACTAACCACTGACCCAGGCACCCCGTTAGGCATAGTCTCCGACGGCGGCCCTGGGTTACGCACACGATCCCCCACCTGGAAGTCCCCAGGCTCTTCCTGTACGGCCTCCGTATCCGCGATTAATGTCGCAATAGGGTCTTTCGTAGTCATCAGCCCCTCTCCACTTTACAGAATGGGCCAAAGTGAGACTGGTGCCTCATAATACGTGCCTCCTCGTCTATCTGGTCGTGATACCCCTCTATCAGGTTGGGAATCTCCCGTTGGTACTGTTGCATGGTCAACCACTGGCGGAAGTCGTCTGCATAGTCCCTGAGCGCAGCCACGGTCTCCTGCCACTCTGAACGAGGTTTGCCAGGATCGCCGCCTGGAATATCTAACTCTGAGGCAAGGAACAACTCCGCTGGCCCCATGTCCTCCATGTACTTAGCCAGGGCGTCGTTACGCAGGACAAAGATGGTCTGATAGCGATGGAAGCCCTGGTAATCAGGGCGATTCTCGTTACGCTCTATCAGCAGCAACGCCTTTTCATCTGGGAAAATTTCTCGGGTCTTCGGCCAGACCGTATGCCCAACCTGTTGGGGTTGAAGGCTTAGCCCAGCTTCGATCATTGCATGTCCATGAGGTAAACGACAACAGTACGATCGGCACCCTGGTTCACGTCAGCTTCAGAGGACGTGTTGGTCGAAGCAATACGACCATCACCGGGCCCGGTAATCATAATGTCTGCCTGATTAGCGTCACCGCCTATTAGATGCAACTCAGAAGTGCCCGTGGCAATGCCTGTGAGCTTGTATAGCGCCCCGGCACGGTCCACCACCTTCACATAGGTGCCTGAAGGCTCCTCGATCTCGAAGCTCACATCTCCGGCAGTCCAAGTTCCGGGCGTTGTAACGCCGATAACCCTACGTGCCTGAAAGGAAAAGGCAGTGGATGTAGCGGCGCCAGACGAAATGGTAAGCGAAATTCGGTGGATAGCCATCTAACCCTCCACCGCCTACGAAGACGCTCCCTTGATTACTGCGAAGTTTATTACGATGGCCTCACTAAGAGAGCCACCGCTAACATTTTTGACGCTTACCTCAAAGGTCCCCGATCCTATTTCTGTAGCCTGCACAACATATGCCCCCATTGTGCCAGCAGACCCGTGATTAACAATAACCACATCTGTGGCCGCAACATTGGTGTTGGTCGCGACAAACGATATTTCGGTGTCATCACCTAATGCGGCACCATTCATGGTGATCTGACCGGAGTTAGTGCTAAGAGTTACCCCTGTGCTTTTATTTGAAGACTGGGTAACTGTGCCGCCATCCTGAATGTCTACCGTACCGGCTGTAATAGCCAGGTCCCCACTCGCACTTATATGACCTACGCGAGTACCCCGATAGTAGAAGTTTAATCGGGTATTATCCGGGTCGTAATGCCAACCGGTATGAGTTGCTGAAACAGCCATTTCTTACTCCCTAGCTGCAAGGGCAGCACCTGATAGGGTGATTATACAGTCCAATCGCGTGTGCCTTTAGCCGCAACATAGTCAACTTGGAGCTCCTCGTTAGCGGAACTGCGGTTCTCTATCATCAGCACTGCGAAGACGAGATCAGTGGCCGTGAGGCCGGTCTGTCCCGAGGCCACAAGCTCCTCGTCGTGCCAGACCTCACCGAAGCCCGAGGGGTACAAATTGACCCGCACGATGTCGTACTCGTCTGCGACCATCGCGTCACTTGCATCAGTGCCATTGGCTCCATAGTTGTCGCTACCCGACACCGCACCGCCGTCACCGCAGACAGCCTTCCAGGCGTTGGTTGTCGCGTCCGGGTCCCATACCAGCCCCAGCATTCCACCAGAACCGTTATATGACATGGTAGCCGTGGCAAACTCAGCAGGCATCACCGGCGTTCCCAACGCCATTGTCTCAGAGAACCCGGCGTATACCGCCTGCCTTGTGATAACCGTTGGGCACTTGAATCGCGCCTCAAAGCTGACCGGCCCCTTGGACGGGTCAAACTTGCCCGCAATAAGGCAGACATTGTCGTTGTCGCCGGTATCGGTGGTGAACTGTATGACCCCGCCGCTCTCATCGACAATCTCCGCCACTGTTCCCTCATTGACACCTATGAAAGACCATCCCTGGCCGCCAGGTAAGTCGTTTACTCCGGCTACGACGGTAACGTCGCTCCCAAGAGCAGTGAAGTCGTTGAAAGCCCTGATTTCACCAAAAGAACCCTGTGGCATTTTAATGCCTCCTCTCTATCTTCCTTACTAAATTACTAAGAAGTAGGTGCGGTCGCGTCTGATACGATTTCGTGAACCCATTGGTTCTGCCGTATGCCGTATGCGTATGAGTCGGTGTGGGTAATGATTGTGGACCCGCCACCAGTCCTGGGCTTACGCTCAGTCTCCATCCTTGGACTCATGTCTTGGACCAATACGATGCCGTCCTTGGCGAAGACGCCAGCCTTGGCATCGTCAGACGAGTCTATAGTAAGGTCGCCGTTCTCGTAGGCTTGGGCGGTGTTGATCATGCCCTTGAAGCCCTCCCGGAAGACACGGAAACTCGCACCCTCGGATATGTCGTAGGTGCCCACGGGAGCAGTGAACTGATCGTAGATGTCCTTCACCTGGAAGGGATGAGCTACGAAACGAATTGGCTGGTGCCCCGGCTCGGTCGTGTTCCCCGTGATGTTTGATACCCCTGCCGCCACTAAGCCGAAGGTCATAGCGCTGCCCGTGGAGCCGAGTTGAGTGGAGCCGGTGGCGTCGATAGTAGTCAGGCCGTCGATGTTCTTCTTGCGCTGCATGGCGTTCTGCCCCAGCCGACCAATCTCCCTCAAGCCGTTCTTGGTAATGTTACGCCCTACTTTGTCCGTGAGCATGGTGGCGATCTGTACCATCGTCGGCTTGATACTGAAGTCGGTGTCTGATACCTGCTGGATATTGTCGTTCTCAGTGGTCTCATTCACCGCCATTGCGGTCAGCTTGGCATATGAGACCTCATGCCAGGTATCTCCCATCCCTTTGCCTAGGGTGCGTCGCTCCACAAGCCCAGGCATGTCTCCTTCCTGCTCACGAGTGACGCGAGCGGAACTGATAATGGTCGGCAGTGAAGCGTCTAGTTGACTGGTAACTGTGGGTTGGGCCATCGTTTATTAACCTCCGAATCCCTGACTTCTTTGATACGCAATAAGTCGATGAGTCACTTCCGGTGTAAGCTCTACGGTTCCGTTACCTACAGCCTGTTCCAACTCCTCTCCTTCAAGTGGTCCGCCAGCTGACCCCTGCCCTGAATCCCAGCCCTGTGGGGGCACTGTGCCCTTTCTCTGGGAATCGAGTTGAGCCTCAAGCTTAGCGATTCGACCATCACTGATAGCCTGACGTTCCATTTCAGCGGTTGATCCAAGCCTCATAAGTTCGCGTGCCGAGACCCCGTGTGTCTCTGCAAGCCTCAATGCCGTATCGATACGAGCATTCTGTGACTGCTCTATTTCCCCACGAGCCTTGAAGTTTGCCCAGGCATCCATGCGGGACTGATAGTGCTGTGCGGCAATCTGGTTAGCACTCTGTTCGTCATACTGACCATTCTGGAGAAGCTGCTGCTGATAGCTCCGAGCCTCATCTGCCAAGTATTGCTGTGCTTGATTCTCCTCGTAGGCATGAACCTGTTTCTCAAGGTCGGCTAGACGTTGCCTATCTGCCGCAGATGGCGGAAGAGGAGCCTGTGCAGGCTCCGCAGGAGGTAGCACCGCCTCTGCGATGGGCTGGGGTGAAGGCTCTGGTGTAGGTGTTACTTCTGGGGTCGGCTCAACGGGAGCCGTAGGCTGTGGTTGTTCAGTAGACGGAGCTGGTGAGTTCGTAGCATCCGTTGCCGCGAGTTCACTAATAGGAATCTCGGAATCTACGACAGGGGTGTCACCGTCGCTGTTCTGAGTAACCATACATCCTCACTTTGGGCAACAAAAAAGCCGCCCAATTCTCTGGGCGACTCAAGCGCACACGAAGGCGACTAGCGCACTATTATAGTTGCCGACTACTTTACAGTGGCCCTTATCCGCTTGTCAAATTTGACTATCTCCCTACACGCTCGACAGTACACCAGGAGCAGCCCACCCTCAAGGTGCTCGGCTAGCTTCTTAGAGCATTTAGGGCAGCGTATGGCCTCTAGGGTCGTCATGGCGCTACCAACTGTTTGCGATGCTTCTCCCGTTCATCCTCTGCTAGTTTTCGCCAGTTCTTAGAGGTCTCCGAGAGGTACTTGAATATGTCTGGTGGCACCTCACGCAGGAACACGTTGCGTATGAGGGCAGCCCAGCGCTCAGGGCTATCCTGCTCAAGGTCCCTCTGCATTTTCTTCCGGGCTTCCTCAAGGACCCCAGGGATAAGAATGCCCTCCTGCTTTAAAAGCGTCTCGGCGAGGCGGTACCAGGCGTCCATGTCTTGCTCTACTTGTGAATCAGGGTCTGCAAACTCTGTTCCTTCATGCCGTCGAGCGCCCGCCTTCTCAAGAAATCTTCCCGACTCAATGTCGAAGTATCGGCCAACGATAATTCTCTTCCACTTATCGCTACCCTTTAGCATCTCAAACTCACCAGGGATACGTATAGAACTCTGTGCCCTCTTTACCAGGGCCTCCATTTGCATGTCGTAGTCGGCGTCTATGTCCTCCAGGGTCTTGAACAGGCCTCCAGAGGGCCGACTCTCTGCGACCTCCTGTACCCTCGGGTCTTTTTCAACGTCTCTTTTTAGAAACTGTTCCAGGTCACTATAGCTGCGCCCCAGGCCTGTATCTCGTGTAAGCTTATCCGCCGCATCCAAGAAGCTAGTAGGCGACACCCGCAATCCAAAAGCAGCCTCAACCCCAGCCGCAGCCAAGCGCGTCCAAACACCTCCCTGAACTTCTAGGAACGCCTGTACGGGGAATGGCGCTCCACGGTTGATCGCTTGGTCTAATAGCATCTTGGGGTTATCGGTAAATGCCTCCAAGCTAAAAGGACGCCCGATATAATCTTGTCCTTCAATCGCATCGGCTAGAACCGCCCCTAGAGGGGAAGTACGGCTCCGCAAGTATCGGACGACAGGATTGCCCGTCAGGCCTTCGCCCCAGTTATCAAAGTCCCACCTATCCTTATCTGTGAGCGCACCCATAAAGGCCAGGAGAGAACGATAGGCTCCCCCAAGCCCAAAGTTGGCACCACCGATGTTGAAGTTCATGAACCGCTTCCCGCTCTGGGGATTCAGCCCTTCCATGATATCGATATCGCTCATGCCGCGAGCTTTAGCGAGGCCATAATACGTTGCAGCCCCCCCAAAGAGCATCTTCCCCAATATCTTCCGTACCTGTTGGGGGCCAAAGCCCTTGCCAAACATATATCCCAGCGCCCCAAAGACCGAGCGCGTATAGCGGGGCGAGAAGAACAAGAAGACATTCTCTACCTGTCGTTGGGTTGCTGATATTGCCAAGCCCTTCGTAGAAGGCGTCCCTAGCATGGTGTCGGCAATACGTGCCAGGCGGAACAGCTCGTCCCTACCTTCTCTTCCGGCCAACGCAGCATCTGCCAAGCCATCAAACATTGATATACGCCCAGAGCCCAAGAAAGCATCGAACCCACGCTGGACACCCCGTACTACCTGTCCTACCCCAGGTATACGCCCTATCAGGGGTGCAGCCTGGAAGAATTCAGAAGGGTCTCCAGGGTTTACGCCAAACTCAGCAGCTCGTCGCGCTGCTGGGCTCTCAGAAATCCACCTAGCATAGTAGCGAGGTTGAGCGATGCTTCGCAGAGAGAGCCCTACTGACCGTGCCCACTGTTTAGGGCTATGTGCCAACAAGGTTATCCCCTGGATCATGAACTGCCCAGTGTCCATAAGACCCGTAACTAATAACCTGGGCACCGCCGCTATCATCTCTAGTGGCCTAAGCCATCCCTGCTCACGACCCAGTGGACCACGTAGGACACGAGCTGTCTGTTCATCAAAGACAAGGCCCTGGAAGCCACGCAGCGCAAACTCATCAGGGAGCACCTCGCCACGTCTTATCCGACCCTGTGCTATGGGACGTGCCAAACCCTGCGCCTTCAATCTCTGAATGAGTATCTCGTCTCGAGTCATTTTCTGGATCGCGCGACCGTACAGTTCCAGCTGCTTCAGCGGACTTGCCTCATAAGGTACGCCCTCCTCCAAGCCATCTTCCATAGACTCCATAATTCGCTGTCGTATCGGGGACTGCCGCGCACCAACCCTAGCCCGCACAGTTGCTTTGCCTTTAGTATCCCTGACGAACCTCGGCCAGTAATGTTCTCTGTCCAAGAATTTTCTGAGAGGCTTCCCTGACACAGTCTCGTATTCAATCGCCAAGTCATCTATGTACTTGAACGCGCGCTGAAACCAGTCACGCTGCTCGGGGACAAGGCCGACGAACTTGCCTGGATTCTCGGCAACATCACCAAAAGCAATGCGCCTTGAACCTACAGCAATACGCCCATTCTTATCTGGACTAAATGGAACACGTTGTGCAAACTCAGACAGCCGGAATGAAAGTTGTGCATCTTGCCCCTGCTCCAAAAGGCGATACCCCAGGCCCTCTCGGATCGGCGGATTCAGCCTAGCGACGGCTGACGGGTTCTGTGCCCTAATAATCGGCCCGAAGCCAGGGATCTCTTCTAGCCTCTCAGCGGCACCACGTAGTAAGTCTCGCGCCTGTGGTCGATCAAGGTGGGCATCCAGTAGTTCGTCAACAAGTCCACTGCTCACACGGCTTGGCGGGGGTGCTACTTGCGGGGCAGCCTCCGCCACAAACCCAGGTGGCGGTGCTTGGCCCTCAGGGACCTGGATACGGACCGGTTCCCCCTGAGGCCCCCTGGTGGGCAGCCTTGGTAGGCGAGGGGCACGGCCCCGAGCGATGTTCCTGGCGGCTCCCGCTGCAACCTGCCCCTCAAGGCTGGGCAACGTAGCCTGAGGGCGACCACCGGTGCCCGTTACAGGTATTGGTTGCTGCCTACCTTGGCGGCGTGCGGCCTCCACGGCCTCTGCAGTGGTGCCGCCGTAGCGTGCCCGAGGGGGTACAGCTGCCACAAACGGCGGAGGGGGTGCTGGCGTCTGAGAGCTGGCGACTTCGTCTAAGGTCTTGCCGTAAATACGTCTAATCATCTTAACAAGAAGCTCTGCATCACCCGGCGTCGTCATGGAGCCCGGGGGTGCAGGAGGAGGGTTGCCCAGATGGGCTGTAAAGCGGTTCCCCTCCGGCTTCCATAGGATAGCGGCGTCACGCTTCCATACAGGGTTCCTGTAGGCACCAATGGTGTACCAACGTTCACCGTCAGGACCGGCTACAGACAGACCCACCGGGACACGGTCCCGTCCTACGAGAGGCGTTTCCTTACGCAAGAAGCCTTGCAGGGCACTAAGCCTCGGGGCGTTAAGGCGCAAGCCCTGGCCCCCAGCCTCGGAAAAGTTGCGATGTAGGTCCATTACAACCCTTGGTATTTGGGGACCTCTGACAACCGCACCCTCACCAACCCGCTCAACCGCCCTCAAGCCTTGCCTTCCCAGCCTAGGTGCTGAGGGCTCTACGGCAGCGGCAGCCGGGAAGAACTCAGATATGTCCCGGGTCACTCCGGGAAGTTGAGGTGGGCGCACGGGGGGTATCCGACGAGGAATGGTACGCTGGAGAGCGGCCATACCTGGACGGGTAAATGCCGATACGACGGGGCCAAACCCTGGACCAATGCCATAGGTCAGCGACTCTAGCGGTCCACCCATCTGCTCTAGCCTAAGCGGCTCTTCGCCCAATCCAAGGGTCGCTACACTGCCCAGAATACGGCCAGCAGTGGCCTGTTGGGGCTGTGGCTCCTCTCGTGCCACTCTTTCAGCCGCCTCCAGTATATGTTTACCCGTTCCGTAAACTGTTCCCCGAGCGCGATTAGTACTTATTGGTATGCCGACAGTCTCTGTATACCCTGGCGCCTCAAACCGTTTGTCAGGGTTACGGCGTACCTCTTCAGGATCGAAACCAGCGTTGCGTATGAGTTCGTCGATCCGTGTCTGAGGGCCACGAAATATTAGGGGGGCCTGCTGTTCGCCAAAACGCTGGAGGCTTCCCGCAACGCCCTGTCCAAAACGAGCCACAGGACCTAGGGCGGGTCGCAAGGGACCAGGGATAGCCCGTTCGAGGAAGCCACGTCGCGGCTCAGCGGGAACTGGGACGATTGGCGGGAGCAATGTACGGCCTGTCCCAGATATAGGTACGCGCACGGGCGAGGGAGGCGCTACGGCTCGGGGCCTAGGCGTTGGTGTAGGCCGCACAGGGCGAGGCGTCGGTGTAGGGGGTGGGGGCCCTCCTCGACGGAGTTCCTCGGGGATAATGATGCCCTGCGCCTCTAGCATATCGAGCCTTCGTGTCCTCGAATCCGTTTCGGCAGCTGGCCTAGGAGTGGGAGTGGGGGTGGGGGTGGATGTAGGAGGCGCTGCCTGATCAGAGAAGAGGTCCGCAGGGACAACCAGACCCTGGTCTTCGAGGCGCTTCCTGACCTTACGTTCCTCTTCGGTCTCCGTCCTTGGGCGAGGGGTCCGAGTAGGGGTAACCATGGGCTAGAACGGATACGTGAAGCGGGTCTGTGGCGCAAAACGGCTCCTAGATTGCCTAGGAGCGAAGCGAGATTCCTGGAAGCGTTGCTGGAACGGCATGTCCTGCAAGAACTCAGGGAATCGCAATGTGGGCAGATTGCCTCCCTTTATCTGAGCACCTAGAGCCCCCAGGAACTCGTTGTGGAAATCTCGGAAGCCGGTCTGTAGGAAGCTACGTAGGTTAGGCGTCGCTCCCTGGAACTGCGGCGTCGAGAAGTACGCTGCTTCCGGGACATCGGTTAGGAAGTTCTGAAACGGATCGTCCCCGAAGGTCGGAGACAAAGACTGTAATGGGTCAAGATAATGCGACGGCATAAGCTAACCTCCTCCGAAGAAACCGCCTCGGTTGACCAGGTAGTCCATGAAGCGCTGTGATATATGCCGCAAATACTAGATTTCAGCCCCCTAGATTACCTCAGAGAGCGAAGGAGGTGGTTTGAGGCATGGTAGGGCCGAAGATGCCGCCCTTGGCGATAAGTTGATCCATGAAGCTCTTTTGGGGCGTTTGATTTAGGAACCGGTTAAACACGTCCCCAGCAGCCTGTTCAAACGAGGCACGGAAAGACGGAGCGACCTGGGACAGCATTGGCTGCAACGCAACGTCAAAGGCAAGCTGTTGGCCTTGAGGGCCTCCAAACATAGCCGCAAGCTGCGGTCCCCTTGCGAACCCTTCAATCCGTTGACCCTTAGACCTGGCCTCTTCAAACTGCCTGATCTGCTCAGGGGTATAGGCTACATCTCTCGAACTCTGTATCTGCCGCAGTCTGTCTATACCACCTTGTGGGCCTAGCGGGGCACGGCCAGACTGGAGAAAGTCCGAAAAGGTCGTATACGGGCTTATGGTGGGGTCGGTCAAGTAGCCCATCCTGAGAGGCTCATACTGCCTCTGAAGATAGCCCCGAGCAAGAGGGGTCATACCTCCGGCTGTTTGGGTCATAAAGCGATTAAACGCCTGCCAGTTCGACTCAGCCAGGGCCTGTTCACGCGCTGATTGCGTCCGGGCAAGCTCATCGAACCAAGTGCGCTCGGTCTCGGGCATGGCAGCACCACGCCACTGCTCTGGGACATATGGTTCGTCCATCCCTGGAGGGGGCGTCGGAATTGTGGGGTCGATCCCATCGACGACCCTATCGACGATCCGATCGTCGGCCCCATCGACGACCGCTAACCGTTCCCCTTCGTGAGCAAAAGTGAGACCAGCTATAAGGTCATTCGAGACATTAGCCCTTACAATCTTCGCTGCATCCTCAGGGCTTAGGGGATCGTCGCCCGATATTAAGATCTCGTACATAGCGGTTGCATACATTGTTGCACCGCCTACTATATCCTCGTGAGGAATACGTGAAAGCTCCCACTCATTGACGGTTTTTAACTGTCCGTTTGTAAGCAGTACCTTGGTTGTTCCTTGTGCCATTAGAGACCTCCTGGTACTCCGTTCTGTCCGAACTGTCCGAATCTACCCGGCCTTGGGGTTCCTGGGGGCACTAGTGGCCCTATTTGCCCAGGCCCCATCTGAGGCGGCACGCCTATTGTAGCATTGGGTGCAACCCTGGGGTCAAACCGAGGCGGTCCGGCGGGAGTGCCAACACCCCCTCCTCCTCTGTTACCCCCAGGAGCACCACCGGGTGCGCCTCCAGGTGCGGCACCGGCCTTAGCCTGGGCCAGACCTGCTGCCTGCATCTGCAATATCTGTAGCTCTGCAAACTCCTTGAGCATGGCCTTTTGGGCCTCGCCGAACCAGACCATTGCAAGCTGCTCGTCTCCAGAGTTGATCGCGGCCAGCATCATGTCGTGGGCGGCCGCTACCTCAGAGGCCCGACGCGCCCTCTGCTCCAGCACCGCGTCGCCAACCCTATCTGCGTCTTGGAGCCTGAGCCACTTCTCCCTTATAGTCCGATAGTCTACCAGCGGCTCCCCGTCGGAACCGGGCTCGCTCAACTGTATAGCCATGGCGATTGCCTGTACGTCGTCTTGAGGCAGCTCTGGCGTAATGGTGATGTCGGGGTCTCCGCCGTCGCGAACGACCTCGGGCGGTACGACCTGGTTAAACGGCGTCCTCTCTCCGGTCTGCTCTCTACCGCTAACGGTCATCTCCTTGAACGCGCCCGATCCGTACTGGGCACGAAGCGCCCGAGTGATCTGCACATAGGCGGCCTTCTTTGCCGCAACGGGGCCTTCTATAGGGGTCTGCTGGCCCTGTCGAAGCTGGCCTATCGCAAAGCCTGATATTGGGTCCTGTATGGTGCCGAACGAGGACCAGGGGATACCGCCGCGCTGGACCTGTCCTGCCAGTTCTCCGACCTGTAATCCGGCCTCCTGGGCCATCCTCAGAGAGTCGAGGACTATAATCTCAGCCCCTTCGGGCAACGATATACCGGTAGTGCCGCCTTCGGTTAGCCACGGGTTTTCGTCCAGGGTAAGCGTGCCGTCGGGGGACTTGATAACGTAGGGTATCTTTAGGCTTCTGGACATGAACTCGGATCGGATCGACTGTGTAAAGGCCATTTCGTTATAGACGCCGCGATTGGACTGGTAGATCGACTCGCCCCAGTCCTTAATAGTGTCCTGGTCTGAGGAGCTATGTATAAGGGGGTTTGGGCCGACGGCCCCAAAGAAGCAGGGGAACTCTGGGGAGCCGTGTGGTGTGGGCTTTTTATAGGCTTTGGTATCGACGACTATCCCGGTATGCTCGTCGTCGTACCACTCTATGACGGGGGTCTTGTCCCTGCCGTCGTCGTTGTGGGAGTCTTTTGTGACGGTAATGCCGAACTCGTTCTTGATCTGCCGCGAGGTGCGCCAGGTCTTATGTGCAAACCACGTAAGGCCCTTGGCCCCGAACTCCCAGTAGCAGTTACGGGGGTCCCACGGGTGGATATTGGGAGTTCCCGGCTCGAAGATAGAGTCGTCCTTGGTCAGCAGGTTACGGCCCGCATAGAATCCCCGAATGGCGATATACCAGGAGAGCGATTCGTCGAGAGTGCTCATCCCCATGCGGGTCAGGCGCTCGTCGTTAGCGGAGAGCACTCCTATATAAAAGCGCTCGGCGGCGTTCCTTATATCGCGTTGGTCTCTCGTCTGGTCGATCTGGTTGATCTGCATGAGCAGCTTGGCCGTCGTGAGCAGCGATATGATCTTATTCGCCTGGGTACGGGCCTCGTTCGGGGTATACTTCCTGAATCCAGCGAGTTCCTCACTGGCATACGGGGCCAAGCGCCACAGGTCGTAGTCTTCGTCCATGCGTTGCCGCAGCGAAGAGGTCTGCTCAGCTTGCTCGTCGACCATGTCGACAATGTCAGCCGCTTTACGTCTCATTTGTGCCTCGTAACGATCGCCTTCCGATTTCGCTTATCATAACCGTAACCGAACTCACCTACAAGGAAGTACGTAGTAGCTTTAGTGCCGTCGTTGTTCTTTTCCTCGGGTATTTGGCCGTAAACTGCCCCTTGTCGGTCGGTTTTCCACCTATACGGCCTAATTTTGCCGTCTAGCGGGTTCGGAGCGGCCCCAAAGTTGCTCAAGAGCCCCTTTTGGCACGAGTGGAAGACGATTTTAGGCATTTTGGAGACCGGATCGTCTCCGAGGAAGCTTTTTAGGCGTTCGTTACCGGGCATAACGGGAATCCGGTGGTTCGGGCCGGCGACCAGTCCCGTTTCGCGGTTCCAGACCTCTGCGACAGAGGACATCGAGTGATGTTGGTCCTTGTAATGGGGGTCTGAGTAGAGGAATTTAGGGCTTTTCCACCACGGCTTCCTCATGGCGATGTTGATTATGTCTTCGGTGATCTTCCCGTGCTCGAATATCTCGTCTATGCCGCGTACCTGCTCGTAGGACTGCCCCGTCGCGGTATAGTCGGTAACGATCTGATAGATTTCGAGGGCATGTGCGTGGGCCAGCTCTGAGCCATAGCCAGGGTCTTCGGCAATATAGACGGGTAAGGCGGGGTTATAGACGTTGTCTCGGACGTGTTTAGAGGCGTCGAACTCGTGGAAGACCAGGCCGCGCGGGGGAACGGGCTTCCCCTCGATCCGTTCTAGGAACCATTCGTCGGACTGCTCGATCTTGGCGGCCTGAATCTTCGGGTCGTCTATACCGCCTGGATAGAGGTAGTGGTTAGAGTAAGAGGGGAGTATGAAGCTAGCCTTGTTATCGACGCCGGCGGCCCAGGCAGTAGCCATCTGGGAGAACCAGATGCCAACGCCACGTTCCATGGTGCCGGGTATAAAGAGCCAGCCGTCCATGGGGGCCACACGGCCGCGACAGCGCTCGAAGACCTCGAACTCCATCTGTGCCGCCTCGCACAGGATGATCCCGTTAGGCGACTCTTTAGAGAGCTTGGTAATATCCGTGGCGGACTTGGTCTCTATTCGAAGGGCAGCTTTACGATCGGGTTTACCCAGATCGCTGACGTGTCGAAGTTCAATATATCCAGGGTCGATCCTCTTGGACTTATCGATCTTAGCGGTCGGGAACAGCGTATAGAGGTCGTCGAGTATGTACTCGAACTCTTTTTGGGTCTCGCCGTAGGCTGCGGCAACAAGCCAGTATAGGTGTGGGTCCCCAACGCCGTCCCCGCGTTCTGGCCGACGGCCCTGGTCTAACGCCCACTCGACCTGGAACTTGGAGGCGGCTACCCTGCTCTTTCCGCCCTGCTCCCCTCCGGTTACGGCTATATACTTAGCCTTTGAGCGCATTATGGCGGGCTGATAGACATTATGCCCGCCCTGTGTCGGGTCGTAACCTATCCGCTCGAATATTCCGTCTGCCAGAGGGGATATGACGGCCTTGGAGAGCGTCTGAGTCGCCATAAAGCCGATTATACCACGTCAAAACAAGACCCCACTGGCACCAGTTTCGCCCAACCACGAAAGATCAGCAATGAGATAGAGGGGGGCATTGACATGCCCCCCCTTATAATGGTAGATTACTGGGTAACATGGGAATCACGAACACGTTACAGCGGGTACGGCTATTCAGCTGCGAGCAATGCGGGCACAAATGGAGCCCACGGGTCTCGGACGAGTCTCGCACGTTAAAGGATGGCAGCATCAGTCCAGAGCCTCAACAGTGTTCGCGGTGTCGATCACCGTACTGGAACGATCCCAGCCATGAGCAGGGCACCCCTCTCTACGATCGACAAGGTCGTCCTTTAGAGTCTATAATGAGGGGGCGTAGGCGCAGCCCAAACGGCCATAAAAAGGAGTCTACAGATGCCAAAAGTAGGTAAGAAGAAGTTTCCCTACACCCAAAAGGGGAAACTAGCCGCCTCTGCGTACGCCAAGAAGACCAAGCAGGGGACCAAGACGAAAAAATAACCAAATAACATACGGTAGCATCGTCGCCTCAGACTTAAACGTCGGGGAGAGACGTTCTCCAGGGTTGCTACCTGGAGTAAGAGGTACCGATAGGTCGTAGCTTTGTTGTGTCCGCTGGTGAAAGTAATGGACACCGCGCGAACCAGCGCGCGCCCACCTAGTGGGAAAATACGTGAGGGGGAAATAAATCGGAGGGTGCTGATTAAGGGGAACCCCCTACCCCAAAACCGACGCCCCCAACTAAACCCAATCCACTACCACCCCAAAGACTAGCCGATACCGCTGAACAACCCTAGACGATATGGAGGAAGGCCCAATGCCAGACCAGCTCTTGCTAACCGTTGAGGAGGCTGCCGGTAGGCTTTCAATCGGGCGGAGCCGACTTTACCAGCTACTCAATGATGGGATGCTCGAATCCTTGCAATTAGGCCGGAGTCGCCGCATTCCGGCCTATGCCCTCGAGGCTTTCGTCGAACGGCTACGGGCGGAACAGACCCCACCCCCCGTGACATCCCCTCGCCTCTTTAACGACATGAACCA
>Ga0208316_1000434_pt1 | contig 37496 bp, 47 predicted proteins | sample MalvireepMed_231_FD_184240 | JGI IMG/M metagenome (GOLD analysis project Ga0208316, IMG submission 184240) | Marine viral communities from the Global Malaspina Expedition - Malaspina viral metaG DeepMed_231 (SPAdes) (version 2) | ecosystem: Environmental > Aquatic > Marine > Oceanic | place... | reverse complement strand
ACTTAGATAAGATTAGACAATCAATCGTCAAAGCTGAGACTAAGATGGTGAATATTGAAAGTATAGTACTAAAGATGTTAGACAGGTGGAATCGTTCAGATGAAACAAGTCAAAGACATAGAGAAGACATAGTTAAGGAATTAAATGATGTTACAGATGACCTAGCGTATTTAAAGGGTAGGATAAACAGACAATGAATAGGAATCAGGTGGATAATTGGAGAACAGATACTCAAGCTAGACTAGAGGAATTGACTGTCATGAGTGCTAAGCAATCAGGTGAGATAACTCATATTAAACAAACTGTAGACGAAATAAAAGTTTTAGTAAAGGAACAGAATGGAAGAGTTCGTACATTAGAATCTTCTGTATCAAGCATACAGAGTGTAGGTTCATTTGTAGCTCTTGTATTTGGTTCATTAATCGGATGGTTATATAAAGGAGACTCATAATGGAATGGATTCAAAGTCATTGGGTAGGTATTGTAGGAACACTCGCTGTAATAGGTGGTGGTCTGTATATACCCTTTGTAAGAGGGCTTGTCATTACAGGGCTTAAAACCGTGATTAGCGAAGCAGTTTTAAAGAAGGTAGCCATTCAAATAATTGGAAAGCTGGTTAAATCAAGTAAGAATAAGTTGGATGATGTATGGTTTTCCGAGTTCAAAAAGAACGTGGAAGATGCCTAGGTTCAGCATAAAAAGTAAATCTAAACTTCATACTTGTAATGAAAATTTAATCGGATTATTTAATGAAGTTGTTAAACACTTTGACTGTACGATTATAGAAGGTCATAGGGGTCAAAAGAGACAAGATGAAGCGTTTAATAAAGGGAATAGTAAAATCAAGTTTCCTAATGGTAAGCATAATTCGTCTCCGAGTATGGCTGTGGATGTTGCGCCGTATCCAATAGATTGGAATGACCGTGACAGGTTTCATTACTTTGCAGGATACGTGTTAGGAACAGCGAAGCAGTTGGGTTTAAAAGTCAGATGGGGCGGCGACTGGGATATGGATACGCATACTAAAGATAACAAATTCGATGACTTAGTTCACTTTGAGTTAAAGAAATAATGCCTAGACAGTATTTACAGATATCAAACTTCTCAGGTGGATTAAACACTCAGTTTGACCAAAGAGATATAGCTGGTAACGAACTTACTGACGCAAGTAATGTTCAAGTATATAAGTCAGGTCAGATATATTCTTCAAGAGTTTCAACTACTGTAACAGCTAGGGGAGCTGGCACATTAACTTCTGGTAGGGGATTGTTCTTATTTAACTCTGATAACGATATTGATAGTAGCTCTGGGGTAAGAAAACCTTTAGAATTACTTGCCGTATGTGACGCTGCGAGTAGCACAGTTGATATTTTAGAAGACCCATTTAATACTGGTGGGATAAGGGATGTTACTAATCATTTAGCTGCTATTAATTTAGGCAGTAATAATGGTGGAGACGAATTTGTTTATTATTATGTTGATGGAGCTTTAAGGGTTTGTGATTCAGAAAATGCACCAAGTTCTGCTAATACATCTCAATGGTTTGGTCATGTTGATAAAATTGGGACTATACCAGGAGGAGTCGTAGACGCTTGGATTACTGCTGATAATAAATTAGCTGCTCCAACAGGAGGAGATGTCACTACCACTGGTAGTGTTCAATATGCTTCTGCGGGAGCTGGTTTTGATGTAGATGTAACCGTAGAAACAACTGATGATGATGGATTATGGGAAGCGACTACATATGAATTTGCTCAATCATTTGTTTATGAGGGAGACCAAGAATCATTATTAACAGAATATAGCGGAAATGTTACTTTATCAACTAATAATTATTTTACTAATGTTTTAGTTGGAATAGAAAATAATATGTCTGGTGGAACTGATTTCCCGCATAGAATTAAAGGCGGTAGAGTCTATATAAGAAAAAATGATAGCAATGATTTATGGACTTTATTTCTTGATATGGATTGGGAGCGTGGAGTTAGAAAGGATTTTGGAGATACATTTACTGTATGGAATAATGCGACTGGCAATAGTTGGAGAAACACAGCGGCATTAGAAATGAAGGGGCCTAGTATTGATACTTATGAATCAATAAATGGATTTAGTCCTGACGTTGGACATTTATCGTTTGGTGAAGCTGCGGGATTATCTTATAAAGATGCTACAGTTTGTAATATGAGAACATTTGTTGCTCATGTTAATTATTATACATCTATTGGTGGAGCTGAAACAAAATTAATGCCAGACAGAATATTATATACTCCTATTGGTAAATATGATACATTTCCACCAAATCATTTTATTGATATCGGTATAAATGATGGTGAAGATTTTACAGCTATTGAATCATTTGGAACGAAGTTATTAGCATTTAAAAATAGTACATTATATATTGTTGATGTTACTTCTCCTGATGATGTTGGTTGGTTCTTGGAATCTACTCATAAAGGACTTGGTGTTGATAAGCTAACATCTGTAGTAAGAACTGAATTTGGAATTTGCTGGGCCAATACCAATGGGGTATATTTATGGTCTCCATCTCAAGGAATATCAAACTTATCTATTAAGCTTGATAAAGATTTTGCTCCTTTAAGCGGAATGGCTAATCCTGTTATTGGATTTTATCCACCAAAAGCACACTTATTGATAGTGCAAGACTGTACACAGTCTTCTGATATGTTGGTATATGATTTTAATACTAAATCGTTTACAAAACTTGCATCTTATACAGGAGCTGCAATTACAAATATGCAGAACAACGTCAATGAATGTATATGGTTAGAAGGAAATAATGTTAAAAAGTATTCACCAACTCAAGGCACTACAAATATAGCTTTTTCATTTACTACTAAAGATTTTGATTTTGGAAATCCTGCTTTAACAAAAAAAATAAAAAAGATTATAGTGAGCTATTCAACAGGAATCGCTCTTGATAGTGTTTCATCTGATTCTGGAGTTATTACTAATATAACTGTAGCTAATCCAGGTGTAGTGACTTCTGCTGGTCACGGATTGTCTAATGGGCAAGTTGTTAGAATTGATGGTGTGGTTGGAATGACAGAAGTAAACGATACTTTGTTTACTACAGCTGGTGTAGCTACTGATACATTTCAAATTGTAAATACTAGTAGTGGGTATACAGCTTATTCTAGTGCAGGAACATGGTCAAAAGCAACAGCTGGAGTCTCTGTAACAACAACATACTTTACAAATGGAGATACTGACGCTACTGGTGCTTTAACTTCTACTTGGGCAACAGCTGCTCAAAATGGTATAATAAATATAAATGCATCAGCTATTGGGGCTGTAAGTAGTTTAAGGCTTAAATTCTCAGCTACAGGATGTTACAAGATTAATGATATTACTGTTGTATATAGAACAAGAATGAAACCACTCGCAACATCGGTGAGTGCTTAATATGCCATCAATCGTAAATACAAATTTAAGAGAAGCTAGAAACCGTAAAGCACGGACTAACGACATGAATAGTCGAATACAGGAAAGAGTCGGTGGATGGCAACCAACGCCATCAGGAATAAAATCTGGAAATATAGAAATAGTTTCTTCAGGCGGAGACCAGCATTTGCGCGTATGGGATAAATATTCTGATTCAGGTACTAATGCTGCTGAAGATATAGATAATTCTGAAACTGATATTAATGTTGGAATTGGAACAAAATTTATTGCAAGTCAGATGATTCAAATTGGTACTGAAAATATGTATATACAAAGTATATCTTCAAATACACTTACAGTCAGAAGGGGACAGGATGGTACTAGTGCTGTTGCTCATGATAACGGAGATGATATATATATTGTTAATGCTAAGAAATCAGATACATATACAGAACTATCATCTAAGACTTTAGAATTCAGCGTCGCTGGTAATGTATTTAATTATCCAAGACAGCTTCAGATAATACCAGCTTCAAAAATTAACTTCGGTACTGCACTTGATTTTACCGACGCAGGATTTGTTGATTACGATTCAATTAATTATGAAGTATTGTTTATGCCAAGGTCTATACAAACGTATTCTGTTACAAGTACAGATGAAAATAGTGCTCAATTTTTAAAATTTGCAGCTGAATCAAAATCATTAACAGGATTTACACCAACAGCTGAACTACAGATTGGAGCTGCTGGTACTTCTACTACGGTTACTTCAAGTTTTGATGATGCATCAGCTGTATATGGAGATACTGAACAATCTGATACCCCTCCGTATGATGATGCGGTCGAGAGTGGTGATGCAGACCATCAATTAGCTACTGCTAATGTTACCAGTATAATAGTAAACTTTGATGTTGTATATAGTTCATTTGTTGGTACTGGTGCTATGAATATTCTTTGGGTAGTTAGAGCTGGAGAGAGTGATGGTTCGACAGCTTTTTCTTCAAGTGGTGCTGAATATTCTAGTACTGAAAATATAACATCTAGACATTCATCGTCAGGGAATGGTACTGAAACCGAGAGCGTTTCATTTACATTTGCAGCTGGAATGTCTGCTAGTGCTCGTGTAAGTATAAGAATTTGCGAAGAGTTTGGAGACCATACAGCAGATGCAACTGTACAAATTAATTTAACATCAATCACTTTTGCGACTCCAGCGTCTACCGCTAGAGCTATAACAGGAACGGATTTAGCTGATGCTATGGTTGTTGCATATTAAAGGAGAATATTATGCCACAAACACAATATAGTGCAATGAGGGGTATGTTAGCAGAGTCTAAAATTGGACAAGCCACCGGAGCCCCTGGTTTATTTTGGGAAAAGCTAATGAGGGGCGAGGGTAGAGAGACTGTACGTGATTGGTTGCAGAAACGAGCAAATGAAGTCGCAGCGGCCGCTGTGGGATTGGGAATGAAAAATATAATTAGTAAAGGATTGGGTTTGGGTGCTATGGCACTTACTGGAGGAGCGTCTATTCCATTACAAATAGCAGCTGGAGCTCTTACTTCTGGAATATCAAGTAAAGTTATGGGCGATATCGAGGTAGGTAAGTTAGATACTAGTGGTCTTGATATGAGTAAAATTTTATATGGGAGGAAGGAAGCTGGAGAAGCTGAAGATACAGCTCAATCAGCTATAAATAGATTAATAGAAGGAGTGGATGCTCAAGCTGTTTCAACTGCTTTTACCACACCACTACTGTATTATACATTAAAAAATACTTTTCCAAGTACTGGTGGTACGATGCCAGGTGGAGTTGAATCAGCTTTAGGAGCTTATTCACCAGAAATAACTAAACAAATGTCTATGATTGGAGCTCCAACTGGTATCGGAACTCAGTATTATAGTACTGCAAAAAAACTTGGCGAAACAGGTGGACTTACTGACGCCATTAATGTTTTCGGTGATAAACCATATAAACCAGTAAGTCCTTTGGACTATTTATTTAGATAGGAATAATAAAATGGCTTTATACGACAATTACTTAAATCAAAACAATTTATATTCAAGACCAGCTTCAATGATGTCTGATGTAAACGATTATCTTGGAGCTAACCGAGCTTCCTTACCAATGAATCAGGATAGCCTTGGTTCATTGATGGGTAGGCCAACGCTGGGTGGTATAAACGATATAGGCGGTGCTGGTGGTGCTGGTAGTGGTTTAGACCCATGGAAAGATAGGGACGATGAGTTAGACGGAGACCCTGAAGGCACAAAAGACACTAAAGACCCTATTGTCACAGGCGGCACAGATAATCCATTACTTGCAAAGTTTATAGGTCAACTTGAAGTGCTTTCCAAAAGCCAAAGAGACAATCTCTTAGGCTTTATAGGGACGAGTGGTGGAGACAAAATCGCTGGAGTATCCCCATCGGAATACGCAGAGCTATATGGTATAAGTTCAGATTACTCTGAAAGATTTCAAGGATTTCCAAATTTATCTTCACTTTTAGGTGATATAGAAAATGTTTTTGCTTATCAGAACCAGCAAAGAGGCTTTGAACAAAGAGCTGCTCAACAGGCTAATATTGCTCAGCGGGGTGGAAAATTCCAAGGAGGTATGGGGTTCGATAAATTTGGTAGGGGCAAAGGAATGTTTAGCGATTTAAACAGAAGAAATATGATGGACACATTAAGACAAAGACAGGGTGCTGTAGATGAAGCCGTAGCGGGTAGGTATGGAAATTTATTAAATACTTTATCTAGTAGATTAACTAGTGGATTTGGTGTAGCTGGAGACATAGCTGAGGAGAATCCTTTTGCTAAAGTTGATTACGGTGTTCCGCCAAAAGAAGGTGATAAAAAGTATATGAATGGAATAAATTGGATTTTCATAGATGGAGTTTGGATGAACGAGCAGGCTTACAACGAAGAACAGAGGGGTTTAAGTGACCCTGCGGGTGTTCATGGATAAATAGGAGATATAATGGCTGACGCATTAAGTGATTTAAGATACATATCAAGAATGGGTTATAGAGACCCTTGGGCTGAAGCGACTAAAAGTATATCCGATAGCTTATTAGCTTATGGTCAAAGTAAACTAAAACGTGATATGTTGATAGCCAGCGTCGCAAAGGATGATGCTGCTAGAGTTGAAAGAAAAGATAAAGAACAATTATTATCAGATAGATTTGCTTATTCTCAATTCAAAGATAGTCCTGAAGACCGAAAAGATTTTATTGAAAATGACCAATCAAGAGCTGTACGTATTTTTGGAAGTGAATTAGGAGCAACAACAGCTTTAGAAACTTCAATTAAGGAAATTGATTATAAAAGTAGACAATCAGCTTATAGTAATGAGGCTCGTAATCCAAAAAATCCTTATGAGGTTAGATTACAAAATTTTAATGATGGATTAAATTTAGCGACAACTAATAAGGATAGTGCTACATCTCAAACCTATAGAAATGAAATAACTAATTTAAAAAATAATTATCTTAGAACTCAAAAAACAAACTTTTTAACAACATTTGCAGAAGAAGGTGTGACTGAAGGGTGGTTGAGCGAAGGAGACTTTAAAAGTGTTGAGGATGCTTTGGATAAAAACACACCTGGTATTGCTGAAACAATATTAAATAGAAGTTTTACACAAAGTGCATCTCGAATTGGTTCTTTAGAAAGACGTTATGTTCAAGAAAAAAATAAAATAATAAGCACATATATTGAAGACAGAGTAAATACAAATCCTGAAGAATTTAATAAAAAACTAGATAGTTTAAATACATCAACAAGAAGGTTTTTACCTTCGCGATGGAAAAATGTAAGACTATCATTAGAAGAGATATTTAAAAATATAGAACAGGGTGCAGAGCCACTAAAAGTACAACAAAAAAAGAAAAAAGATGATGGTAAGGAAAAAGAAATAACGAATGTTATAAATCAAAATGTACTGTCAATTAATCCTGCAGAGCAAGTATTTAGTCCTAATGCTAGGGTAGTAATAACAAATAAAATTACAAATCAAGAACAGTTAGTTACAGGTACAGTTGCTAATAGTCTTAAAAATAATATGAATGCTACATTTTCTGCAAGTAAAACAGCAGCTATGAAATCATATGTTCCACTTGATGTAAGTAGAGAACCATCTTTAACTATTCCAAAAGGCCCTTTCGACACTAAAAGAATTAATGAAAGATTATCCTTTAAAAAACAAAATAATACACAAGCGATTACTCCACTACAAACTGGTTCAGAAGTTATTGATATAAAAACTGGTAAAAGACACAGAGTTATTGTTAAACAATTAGATGTTTCTAAAAAGAAAGAATTTAGTGGTGCTGGATTTATTCCAAGAAAAATTTCAGTGGAGCAACCATATAAGTATATTGTAGCTGGTAAATCATACAGTTTAGATGAGTTCAAAGATAAATTTGGTGTACCTTTATTTAGTGAAATTGAGACTGATTCGACTGAACAAAGATTAACACCTTTTAGCGTAGAAGAAATTAAATAATATGCCTCAACAGGGTGCTCGAAAATGGACTGTTAATTATAATGGTTATCAGTTCCAAGTAAATAGTCCTACAGAGCCGACAGAACAACAAGCCAAATGGTTGTATGATGATTATGTAGAAGGAGCAGGCGACTTTACAAAAGATTCTACAAATTGGTTAATGCCTGCATTGTTACCTGAAGACACTACACAGAGTCTTGATTTTGGTTATATAGAAACTGATTTAGAACGAGCTCAAAGAAACTCTAGAGAGATTGGTTCTGTAATACCAGACCAAGAATATAGAGATGCTACTTTTATGGGTAGATTTTGGGATAGCGCTGCATCATCTGCTATTCCATTCGGTAGGTATGAATCTACCTTATCCCCCGCCGATGAATCTTCTGAACTATGGGCATCAGCCCTTGGTGGATTAGTTGGTGCGTTACCATCGTTTATAGTAGCCTCAGCTGTTACGGGAGGTGTAGGTGGTATAGGTACTTCAGTTGCTAGAGGTGGTAAGGTTATACAACAGTATATAAAATTTAAAAAAGCTCAGGATTTGTCTTTAAAAGCTGCTAAACTTGGAAGAACAAAACAAGCAAAAAGATTTAAAAATATTGCTAAAAAAATAGTAGATAGAAATTCAGGTATATTCGCTAAAGCTATAGTCGCTAAGGAAATACCTGTAACTACAGGATTGCTTGGTGCAAGTAAATTATACACAAATAAAATATTAAAGATAGCTCAAAAGAATCCTAAGTTAGCTCGTTCACTTAATTTATTCTCTAATAACGTAATAGCATTTAATTTATATGGTCAGACACGTTTTCCACTTAGTCAAATAGAAGGCCGATTAGAGTCCCTTACAGCCGATACAGCTGCGGGTCTTGTATTCTCTGTCGCTGGTATACCCACAATGATAGGAGCAAGTTTTAGGGGGGCTACGACTGTTGTAGAGCCTCTGATGTTGTTGGGTGCTGGTATGTATTCTGATTTAATGCAATCTGATATGTCAATGGAAGAAAGATTTATCCATGGTTTAACATTGGCTGGTTTCCATTACGCAAGACAGGGGCTAAGTAGAGCCCATATAAAAGAGAAACTTGAAACAGCTATTCGTACATCAATACCTGGCGTGGATGACATTGGTATAAAAAATATTGTTGAAGGTAAGGGTGTTAAAAAACAACTTGATGCTATAGAAAGTTATTTATCAGATAATGCAAGTAAAATGCATTTTTCATCCCGCAAAACGCCAGGAAAGAATGCCCGTATTGTTCGCGTTAGACAGACTGGTAAGGGTAAAAAGCCTAAGCATGAGTTAATGTATGAAGATATTGAAACTGGCGTAGTAAAAAGAATATCAGGGAAAACACGGGAAGAAGTTTTATTTAAGTTTGGTGAAAAATACGAAGTAAACGCTCCAAATCTTAAAGGTGAGCGTGTTATTGGTAGAGATTTAGATAAAGCAGATAAGAAAGCCTTAAAAGATTTAGAATTAACTGAGGAGCAATTTAGAGAAGCTTATCAGTCTAATCGTAGAGAATATAAGATTGAAGATAGGTCATTTAAGGGAGAGAGAGCCCCAGATGTTAAAAGCCCATTTAAAGAAGTAAAGGGACAAAAAGAAAGAGAGTATCTTGAATCTAAAATTGATTCATTTGAATCAGAATTATTACAATTAGCAGCTAAAAGAGTAGAAGATATAAATAATGCAAAGAGCGATAGAGCGAGAAGTTCAATCAATAGTTTATATAAAGGAAAAGTTAGAGTATTAGATAGCTCTTTAAAAACATTAAGAAAAAAATTAAATGAAGCAATCAATGAAGTAAGGACTGAAGATGTTGAGTTTTTACAGGGCGAAGAAATCTTTACAGGACGGACAATATCAAGGTCAAAGGGTGAGGTGCCTGAGAATTGGAAAATAGGAGATTATGTAAAGATTCCACTTTGGAATGAAAATACTAAATCATTTGAATATACATCTGCTGGTATTGGTAAATATGTTGGAAAAATATCTGACTTTAAAAAAGGTAGTGTTATTGTTCCAGAATCATTAAAAGCTGAATTTGTTGGTGAGAATTATCCTGTATTTGAAGTTCGTACTCATGGAGGTTCTCAAGTACAAAAAATAGCTATTGGAACTAAAATACCAGAAAAAGTAATAAATAAAATCCAAGAAGCTAAAAGCTCTGATAAACCAAAAAGAACAGCTAAGACTAAAGAAGCTCAAGAAATAATTAACAATCCCATTGTTACTATTGGTGAGGATGGAAAACCTGTTTATAATACAAAAAGTCCATTATTTACAAAGTTGTTTACCGATAAACTGTCTGGTAAAGATGCTGCTGAACGAGGAGAGCAAGCTATAGAAGTCGATATGGCTCGGTCTTGGATGGTTGAGAAAGGTAAGAAAGCATCGTTATCAGATAGATTAGCTGATTCCACTAGGAGAATACGTGACCCTGAAAATGCACTTAAAACTATAACAGAACCTAGACCAAAATATCCAACAAAAGTTTATCCACGTTCTTCATCTGGATTAAAAAATCTTTCCAAGTCATTGGAAGAAGGGCTTACTCCTGGAAGGGCTAAAAGCTTTGAGGAATCTGTAATAGCAAAAACAGTTGAAAAAGGAACTGCAGAGAGAGAAAAAGCTCTTGAAGATTGGGAAAGATTGAAAAATATTGATGAGTCAGACCCAAATAATTGGTACAATATGAATCAAATGAAAAAAGAAACATTGATTGATAGAAAAGCTTATGAATCATATCCTGAGTTTGACCCGTTAAATCAAAAGCCTATATCACTTAAATTTTATTATGATAAGGTTACTAAGGGAGAAACTAAATCAGTTGAATTTAAAGACAATACGATAGAAGGCAAACCTATGCGATTTAAAAATCGTAAAGAAGCTACAGAATGGGCTGAAACCCATTGGGTACAAAATGAAGCTATCGAATCTAGGATACAACAAATTGCTGATAAAGTAGGCAATATTAAGCAGGGAGACTCATATAAAAAGTTTCGTAAAGAACAAATTAAATTAAAGAGAGCTCAAAACGATTCAAACATATCAGATTCCGAGTATCGACAATTATTAAAATTGTTCTTTCCTAAGAGCGAAGGTACTTCAACAAAGATGACCTATGAAGAAGTTGTCGCTGCAAATGCTTTGATAGAGACTAAAACAAACACACCATCATTTGAAAAGAAAATATCATCTACTGTTCCCCCAGACAATTTCATGAGTAAAGTTGATGTAAAGTGGAGAAAGTTTTTACTCGGAGCAGCAAAATTAACATTACCAATATATACTGTACTTGGCATGGCTAAGAGTAAGGCCGCTCAAATACTTGCTGGTAAACAAATTGACTTTGAGTTGATGAGACAATCAATATCGGGTGAAGTTGCAGAGTGGAAACGAGGTTTAAGAAAAAAGTATAAGCTCAATCAAAAACAATTTGAAGCTCTATCAACAATACTCGATGGTAAATATGAAGATTTTTATAATCCAATATTAGATAAATTACCTAAACAAGAAATAATCAATGATTATAGAATATTTAGCGATGGTCTTGCTTTATCAATGATTGAAGTTAAGATGGATGTTAAGAATGGTAGAAATGATGGTAAACGTGAAAAATTATTTGAGACTTATGATAAGGATGGAACTTTAATACAACTAGATGTTCCTTGGGATGCTTTTCGTGTTACAAGAGGATATGAATTTCTTGACTCAGGTTTGAATTCAAAAATGCCATCTGGCTTGAGTAAGGTAGTAAAGAAAAAAATTACGCAGGATAATATAGAATACTATAAATCATTACGTGTAAAAAATGAAACAACTGGTGAGTATGACAATGGTTGGTTTATTATTGGTAAGGAAAGATTTGTTCCTGAGTGGAAGGGTGATAAGTTTCAAAGAGTGCGTAGAATAGGTTCTAAGGAAGTTGATGTAGCTGATGGTCGTAAAAATGTAAAAATGTATAAAGATTCGACATCTAAGAAAGCTGGATTCAAAAGTAATTTACAAGAAAACTATTTGATGCGTATGGTTACTGATGAATTTAGAGATTTAATTGGGTCTAGCTCTAACGGTAGATTTGTAGAAGATATGGCTCTGAGGATATCAAAAACAGACCCAGAATTTTCTAAAATGGAAGGAAATTCCTACGAAAGATATGAAGCCGCTCTTGCTCATGTAAAGCAAATACGTAAATATTGGATGGATAGTGCTGGTGTATTCGGTACTCAATGGTCACGTATTGCAGAATTGCCACCAGTATTATTAATGGAAATTGGAACAAGAAAATTAATAGATGTACCTAATTTTAAAGATATAAATGGGAAACCTGTTAAAAAAGGTTCTACTGTTATTGATAAGGATGGTAATAAAAGAAAAATTGGTAAAGTTATAGACGTATATGAAAGAAATTTCGATAAGATTGTAACTAGATACGGTCAAAAAATAGCTCATATTGTACCTACATATAAATTTTTCGGTAAGGATGGGGCTAACACAAAGGGTGAAACTTCTAAATTATTCGCTAGATTAACTTTAGAAACTGGAGAGGATTTCTCAAGATGGGCTCATAGTCAATTAGAGCTTCAGGTTAATTCTACTTCAAAGAACAATCCAATGGAAAAGACTTTAAATGGATTAACAATGATTACAGCTCAGTTGGGATTGTCAGGTCCATTCTCAGGTGCAAAGAACTTCATACTTGGACAAACAAGTAATGCAACTGTATATGGTATTCGTGGAGCTTTAAGGGGAATGTACGAAACTATGTCTGATGTGGGATTTTACAACACCCTGACAGGTGTACTTGGTGGTAAAGAAGCTGGTGTTCATGAATTGGTGTCAGGACGTATACGTTATACAAAGTATAGTCCAGGTTTAATGAGACAAACTGAAGTTGTAAACCGTATTATATCTGTTGCAGCTGCAAAACCGATGCTTGTAACACATATTAATAATTTAAATGGTGTTAAAACACCTATGAACAAGGGCATGAGTGAAAAGACATCAATGCGTATCTTAACAGATGTTTTTAAATTTACTACCGCTGAAGTAAAGGAGATGATGAAACTTGGAGCAGAGAGACTTCATGAAAAGCCTAATCATATACAAAGAGCACAACAAATGTCTCATTTGATTACTCAAGGCGGGCCCAGTTTGCCTTTTGTACCCAAGTGGATGGGTCAATGGTGGTCTAAGCCAATGACATTATTCTATAGAATTGCTTACAGAATGACCGATAATGTTTATACTCATGTTATTAAACCTGCAATAGTAGATGGTAATCCTGTCCCGTTGTTAAGATATGCTACTATAGTACCAATAGCGGGTCAAGCTATCTATTCTATGTACTACGCAGTACTTGGAGAAGAGACTCGTAATAAATTTAAAACAATGTCACAGCAATATTGGATGTCTTTTATAAGAGCTGAGGGTTTAGCTGCTTTTAGTAACTCAGTAGATGAATATGGAAGTGCTCTTGATTCTTATAGACCTGTAGTGTTAAGAACTGTAGAGTCAATATTCAGAGAAACGTCAGCTACCATAACAGGAAAGAAAAAGATTGGACAATCCCTTGAAGATTTAGCAAAAGAAAATGTTGTATTTTTAAATCACGCTACAAGATTTGTCCGTAAATTTACAGCACCAACAGAGAAGAAGGTTGAAGCGTCAAGACGTAGACAAAGACAATTTACAGATACTTACTTTAGAGGTAAGCCGACATTTGGTGATGAACTTGATTTTCTTACAACAAGAAGTCCTTACTACCGTACCGTTAAAGATTCGTTCTGGTCTGAAGACGCTAAGGTAAAAGCACAGGCTTATTATTCAGCTTTAAATTATGTTATCCATCATGAGATACAAAAAGACCCCGCTTTAATTAAAGTACCTCATAAAGCAAGAAAAATGGCTAAGAGTATTTTAAAAAGTATTATAAGCCGTTCAAGACCAATACCTAGCAGTTGGAGAAAGAAGACTACTGGTAAAAAGACTCGATATCAGATATATTATAGCAAATTAAAACCTGAGTTTCAGCAAGAAGAATTAGAACTCGATAAACTTTATAAACAAAAAGTTAGAGAATTTAATTCAGCAATTAATCAATATAGAAATATATATGGCATGGATGCTGTATATGCTCCAACGGAGAATTAAAATGAATCCCGAACTACAAAACTTATTACAAATGGCAATGCAGACTACCTCTCCTGTTTCTACTCAAGTGATACCACAGTATGCACATGATTCCATTGATACAGAAATAGATAAGGATAATCAATTTACTATGTCTCAAATGCCTGAGCGTAAAATTGTGGGAACAGGTCTTGGATTATTAGATATGGTGGGCGGTTTTTCAAAAGCAGGAGCTTTAGTTACAGCTGGAACACCAAAATTTATGAAGATGGTAAGTAATTTAAAAACTTCTACTGCGTTTCACCCGTCTACAAAAAGAGCGGTTATAAGTCACGCTAAGAAAATGCGCGACACAAGTCCATCTGAATATGCTAAGTACAAAGATGCTCCATCAAGAGAATTAATGGACATAGTTCTTAAACTTGACGACTTAATGATTAAATCACCAAAAAGTAGAGTTATGGAAGAAGCTAGATATACTGTAGATAAAAATCTTTTAAAAGCGATGAAAGAGATTGAAAAAACTGGAATGGAAGGAACAATAGTTCCAGGTACAGAAATAAATATTAAAAATACATTTAGAACTCTTATGGAATTAATGAGATGAATTTTCCAACAGTAACAACTGGTACACAGAGACGTGGCCCAAAGAAGACTTTCCAAGGACAAGGCCGTGGCTCTAAATTCGGTATTAAAGGCAGTAAAAAAAGATACCGTAAAGCATATAGAGGACAGGGAAGATAATGCCACAAAATCAAAGTAATATTCCAGGGGTTTACAAGCCAACTGCTGGAGCTCCGAGAGCTTTGGAGGTTGGAGTACCATTACATGAAGAAGAATATATTCCTATCCCTACTGATTCACTGCTTGAATTATTCAAATTAGGATTTACAAAAGAATCTCTTGCGGATTTTATGGGAGTTACAGATGAGAATGATAAGTCTTTAAATGAAGCATTTAATACTATTCTAGGTCGATTAGAAAAAGGGGATGCTCCTGGAGGTTTAGTTGGTTATAGATTTCCTGGAACTGTTGTATCCACAGCAAAAGATAGAAAGGGGGGGGTAGGGACTGGAGGAGAATATGTTGGTGCTTTAAAGCAACAACTTTATGACCTTCGACAAAATCCACCATTTCCACCTGTATCATCAAAGGAAGAGGACGGATACACAAATTATAGATTTGAAGCCTACGGTGAAGCTCAAGTAAAACAAGTAAATGATTGGTTAAAAAAAATTAAGAGTTTGCAGAATCTACAAAAATCAGTTCCAGATACTTTTAATATTTACGCCAATCCTTTCGGCGGAGAGGAAACTAAATCATGGAAGGAACAATTAATTAATACTGTACTCCATGAACCATTACACTCTATTTTTCACCATGAGGAAAAAGAATCAAGTAAACTTAGGGGGAGCCTTTGGGATACTCAAAAATATTGGGATAAGGGATATACTCAAGACGAATACATGGATTTCACAAATAAGATGAAAAACAACATATTAGAAAATATGAGTGAAGAAGAATTAGCTGCAACAATTTATAAATTATTATATAATAATGGACAGGGTAAATGAGTGACAACGAAAGATACTTTGTACAGAAATTATTAGCTGTAGAATCTGAAGGATTACCCGTAAAAGATAGAGCTAGAATATTTAAAGCTTTTAAAGATGATAAGATTAATTTTAACAATCTACAGTCCTGCCTTGATAAAATCAATACTATGAGACACCCAGATTGGTAACTAAGGGGTCTAATTCATCGAATACGGGACTTTTACCCCACTACCCGTACCTATTGTCCAATAGAATATAAAACGTCCATATACAAAGTGTTTTGTAAATTAAGCTTATTATATATATATAGTATATATTCAGCTAACTAACTATTAAAAGCTATTACCAGCCTAGGCCTAGGCTTTAAGTATTAATACCCACTATCTTTATTTTTTATTACCGAAATGATTCCCGCGAGTACAACGGAGACAATTATAATCAATCCGAATAAGTGGTGGTTACATATATCCATTACTCTGTCTCCACAAATTGAAATCTTAAAGGGTTAGATGCATTAGTTACGCCAAACCAAGGCGACCTTTTTTCATCAGCCTCCTCAACATCCAACCCTTTTGATTCTAATAGAATAGCGTGTAGGAGCATCAAGTAATTACGAGCGTCTCTTATACGTCCCGATATAGACTCATCCGACGCTTCCACACCATTTAATACATAGTTTCGTATTGAATCCATGTGTTTCAAAAGATAGACCATCGCAACAATAGGTGTAGTCACGTCCAATCTATCCGCTATGGATTTAAAATTCTTTAACTTGTCCTCATCGCTGACAGTATACTCTTCGCCTTTTACACGCATCAGTTCCATCTCGGTGGCGTATTCTTCATCTGCCCATTTAAAAAAATCTTTAACTGTCATTTGATTTATCCAATACTTGCATCGGACTGTCACAGTATGAACAAGGAACAATCATTGTTTTAGCTCCCTTTTCAACCACATTGAATCTACTATTATCGCAACGTTTACACAACGGAGCTCCCATTTCCCAAGGTAGAGGGTCTGGTGTCAGATTCATCTCTTCCATTTCTATTAGCATGTTTTTAAATTTTCCCATCATTACTCCTTATTCATTAAATCCCAATCTGGCTCGGGAATTTCAAGTTCTGCTCCACAATCTTCACAGGTGTAAGATTCGGGAACGTTAGTGTCATATTCTTCAGGCTGATAATGTCTATTTCTGTGTTTACAATTAATATCATCACCAGCTACTATTACTGCAATCATTTGAATAGCTCCTGTTGTTGAAATCTCTCCTCAGCAATCTTTATGTAATCAGGGTTAAGCTCAATACCTAACCAATTACGTCCAAGTCTTTGAGCAACCCAACCAGTAGTTCCACTACCAAAGAATGGGTCTAGTACAATGTCTCCTTCTTTAGAGCCTGCTTTTATACATAACTCAGGCAGTTTCTCAGGAAATGTAGCAAAGTGAGCTCCCCTAAATGGTCTAACAGGAATTGTCCACACGCTTCTCATGTTAGCTCCGTCCTTCATTTCAAAGTATCCCTGCTCTGACTTTTGCATTTTGCTCTTCATACCAAATTCTGAATTGCCCTTTTTACCACCGAACTGTGAACCTGGCTTGGTATTCTCTTTATATGGTTGTTTAATAGCGTTTGAATCAAAGTAATAATGTTTTGACTTCGATAATAAAAATATGTATTCATGAGCCTTTGTACATCTGTCTGTAACAGACTCAGGCATTGGATTGGGTTTGCTCCATATGATATCCTGTCTTAAATACCATCCATCAGCTTGTAGTCCAAAAGCTGAACGCCACGGTATACCAACCATATCTTTCGCCTTGAATAGACTGTGTGTGCCCTTACCCATTGATATAGCATCTCCACAATGACTTCCTGGGTGTCCTTTTTGCACATCTCCACTATGCTTATTAAGTTCTACTCCTCTCCATCCGCCACCCCAATATGTATCGCCGAGGTTTAACCAAAACGTACCATCATCACGTAGCACACGTTTAAGTTCCTGTCCAATCTCCACCAATCGCTCTACATAACCCTCAGGCGTAGGTTCAAGACCAAACTGTCCATCTTCTCCATAGTCTCTGAGGGCCCAGTATGGCGGACTTGTACAGACCATCTGAACATAGTCATCAGGTATATCTTTTAATCTGGCGAGTACATCGCCCTGTAGTATTTCATTTATCATATTAAATCTTGCTGGTTTTAGTTTCTAGAGTATATGCCAGCAAACACTCTGCATTAGAGTTTCATTTTTAAGTGGTAAACCCTCTGCTATTAGTAAAAACCACATAACCCCCAATTAAAACGGAGTTTCTTCTGTAGCTTCACCCTCTTTAGGCTTAGCATCTTCTACTTTTACTGAGATGTAACGTTTTCCACCTTTAGAAACGTTCTTCCATCCCGCCAACCTGTATTCTGTACCTTTTACATCTACGTTACCAACGAAATCTGGTCTAGAATCACCATCTTCCTTGTATTTGTTTACAAAAAGTACACCTGAGTTGGTGTTGTCGTATTCACTCATGAGCATTACTCCTTATTTAAGTAACTTGTGAAAGTTTGCTGATTGGTACAAGTACAATTTTACTATCGTTATTGTCTCCGCCCATAACAATACGGGCTTCCTTTCTTGACACCAATCTGCGTATTTTTTTTCTAAGTTTATGAACTTCAAACATAAATGCAGTATCAATTTCGCCATTATCTGATAGTATGTGTACCCACCAGTCAGCGTTAGTGCTCGATAATCCACTTGGACTACCTTTAAAACCGACCTCTATAGCTATATTTCCTGTACGTTTCCACATATCACGCTCTGTTTTGACTTCTATACCACCCTTGCCTTGGAATATTTTACGTATCTTTTCCTCGTATACTTGTCCAAAATCAAGGTCTATGTCGAAGTTGCCGTTCACTTTGTAATCTGTCCATTGTTATATTTACGTATAACCATCTTTATTTCTGCAATTCTTTTTAATGTTTCTGTAGACGGCTCTCCACCGCTATCTCTAATATTTTTTACAGCTTCTCTGTATGCTCGAAGAACTTCATACTCCAGTTTTCTTTCTTTAAACGAAGAAAAACACACTATAAATGCGACTTACATATTTTAAGCAGGAAACAAAAAGTATCATATGGAATAGATATGTACGGAATTTCTCTATCCATGCGAAATACAACACCATGTTCCTCTTTCTCAGGCAATACCCATGATGGTATTCTCTTTCGACGCTTACATCCATAAAATTTGCCTTCTATTTCTATGTCTCCCTGCTCATGTTGAGCCCCGCCCCTGTCACGGTTATAGGCTTCAAGTTCAAACTCTTTAGCTATCCTTACTGCTTGTCTTTGCAGTTCGGCTCCTCTTTGTCTGTTTCTTTTTCCCCGTATTTGAGCTTTTGTTTTCATTTTGTACAACCTTTTCTATATGTTTGACAAATTTTTCTGTATCACCCTTCATGGCAATATATTCTTCAAAAGTACTACCAAGAACGCTAACAGCTCGAACCAATGAATTAATAGTGCCCATCGTCATACTGTTGACAGTAATCTCAAGCGTTTTGATTCGTTCACGCATACTAATCTTACGTTTGCTCGCTTTCATGTATCACACTCCTCACACTTAGCTTGTTGAACTGTTGAGCTAGTCTCTTCATATGGTTCCTCTATAGACTCCATATCAGCTATAATAGTTTTCAATCGAGCTGCGTCAGCAGCTATGTTACCAATCTTCATTGAATCAATAGTTTTCATTGCAATCTTTAGACAGCTTCTAATCAAGATTGAATCTGATTCATCATAAACAATTTTAGCCATTAAATACCTCCGTTAAAGCTTCTTCTGGCGTAGAATAAATCTTACATCGGTCACCAGCTACACCCATCTTTACCCTGCCGCTTTTGCCGTATCTATTTTTACCAAGTATTATTTCAATCCCATATTCACCCATATCAGATTCTTGCACGTAGTATCGCCACTCATAATACATAAACAATATGATTTCAGCATCCTGTTCAATAGAACCACTATCACGTAAATCTCTAAGCAATGGTCTTTTGTTTGCTCTTGTTTCACATTCACGATTTAGCTGTGAAACCAACAAGACAGCCATTTTATGCTTCTTGGCAGACCATTTATATTGTTTCATAATGTTATCAACACGCATCCTGTTGTCATCTACGCCAGCAACGCTCACCAACCCTATGTAATCATCGACAACAACATCAGGTGTATGTTTGCGAATTTCACGCATTGAACCTTCTATATCAAATATTTTATCGTTCATTATTAAATTTTTATAATTCTTTCTAATGTTCTGTTTTGATTTTTCGAGCATATCATTATCATTATCGTTAAGTGTACCAATACGAATTTTCTCATACGACAGATGCTCTGATTCAAGTATTATAAGCTTTTTCATCATTTCAATGTTACTCATCTCACGATTCATAACTAATACTTTATATCCGCTATGTATAATATTTCTCACAATATTTAACATGGTTGTTGATTTAAAATGACCAGGCCTACCAGCAATAACAGTAATCTCGCCTCTTGTCATACCACCAGTTAATTCATCAAGCTCTGGATATCCAAACCCAATTAATGCATTTTTGTCAAATATATTTTTAAATGTTTCTTCAAGAAGTTTATCTATATCGAACCCATCGCCAACCTGCATATCAAGGACATCCTCAATCTCATGCTGTAATTGTTCGAGTACTTCACGAGCATCAGAATTTTTTACATTTAAAACATTCTTAACCTGCTCAGCTTTTAATATAACATTCCTAAGTAGCCATTTTTCATGTAAAATCTTAGCATTATTCTCAGAGTTAGCAGTTGTAGCGATTTCACATAATCCTGTTATTTTCCAACCCATATCACTGGTAGCGTATGATGGCGGTATCTCAGCAATAAGCGTATTGACTGTAATATCATCGGTTCCATTCTTGCGTAAACCCATAATACCCCTCCACACGCTTCTATTAAATTCATTATAGAATATTGTATCTGATGGTATGTACTGTATTACTTTATCGATTAAACTATTATCTAGTATTATCTGACCAAGCAACTCCTTTTCAACTTCGTATGAATTAGGTAATGTCTGTGCCATTATTCTTGAGTCTTCAAATAGTACGTTGTGTTTCGATTCCATAAAAACCCTCTATTTTTTGTTTCGATTGTATATCCATGATTCTTAGCTCTTTTTATTGCACCCCTAACATCGTGAATGCCCAACATATGTATATCTAAATCTGTTGCGAATTCGCTGTATTTAAGGAAGTGCACGAGCCTATGAGTGTCCCTGTCCATCTATAGACTCATTTCTGACTCTTACGAGATTAGCGACTGGGCTTATTGCTCTACCGTTCTGGCCTTCCCATTCATCGTGATATATGCTAATGACTACGGATTTATCCATTATCAAGTCCTTTGTAATAGCGGGAAGCTTAATTATAACTCTCGGCTCCTCGCCAGTGTTCCTGTCTATTTCAATTTTTTGAAGCGGAATGTGGATTTTATCAAGAAATCTCTTATAACCAGTATTGCTACCACCAGTTATTCTTCTGCCTTCACTATCCTTTACTCCAAGAAATCTCCATATGCCAGAATCTTGAATGTCCCTTCCACCGTAATTTTTTACGTTTTCATCAAGTTTGTACGTAGGTTTGTAGAGCATAGCGTCGTTTCCTCTGCGTGTTCTTATCTTTTTACTGTACAGACCTACTATTTTAGCTGGGTATGTACCTTCCGGCACAATCGTTGACATTTGCTGGTCATAGTATACCTCCTCATCGTCAAAGTTGTCTAATAAATCATCTACAGTAGTCATACCCAGCCATCCTTAGTGTCTGCGGTATCACCACCAATCTTCTTACCATTGGCATCAACATATTTATTATCATCAAATCTACCCATAAATACATCAGCATTAAACCCAAGCTTTGAAAGTCCCTTAGTCAATGCATCTGTGGCAACCTTTTTAATACAGTCATCGTCAACACGGCTTCCCATTATAACTTTAATTGAGCTGCTTATTGGGAATGCTCCTTCAATACCATCCCACTTATAAAAGAATGTTGCCGTATACACAATAAGTGTATCATTTAGTATTGGTGTGTATAATTCATTCTTTACGCCAAATCCCAACCCAAACGGGCCAAACAGAGATGTTGCGTTTTTAAGTTGATACTGGGCCCCAATAGCAGTAAATCCTCCGCGCTTGTTAACCTTTGTTGTGAACTCTGGGTCTGTAGTATCAACGCTCTCCCACAGTCCTAAGTTTGTACTATCTTCTTTTTTTTGCATAATATTTTCCTTTTAATTTTGTAATATTACTTGCTATTAAAATAAGGGCTTAGTATTCATATTATAGAAATAAATCTAAATTATGAATGTACTACCCATGCGAGAGAATTCCCTCACTGCGATAATATAACTAAGCCCCTATTAGAACAACTGATTGCAATTCAGTATTGCATCATCAGATTGTTAGAGACTCATCTTCTTTAGTAGAATCCTTAACTTCCCCAGTCAGTTCATCGTCAATATGCTGAAATATTGACACGAGCTGTCCGATGCTTCTGTTGATTTCAACTATCCCACCGGCAATGCTGGTTAGTTTGTTCACCGTATCTGCAAACATATCTGGAGTTAGGTTGGATGATGGTATCACCGAACTTTCCCCGTTTAAAGAGCTGTTTGAAGATGACGAAACTGATGTATCCTTCACATCTTTCTTTTGAGCTTCAAAATGAGCTCTCGTCTGCTGTTTGTACTTGTTAAGATTCCAGCCTGCGTTACGAGCTTGGTACACAGTCCAGTTACTAAAACCAAGAACATTAGCAATCATAGCAACTCTAACTCCTTGGTTGTGAAGCATTTTCATGCTTTCAATAACCTCGTATGTTACTTTTCTTTTAGGTGCCATTATGCGCGTCCTTTCTGGTTTGGCATTTGGATTAGTGGCGACGTTTGTTTCGATAAACATAACCACTGGTAAACCACCACCATCCATTACCATTGTTATTAAAAATATTTCGTCTGTCTCTCAAATATTCAGCATCATCAATATCTCCATCATAAGGCCATCCGCATTTTTGAGATTTCCAATTATCCAAGTTTTACCTCAATTAACATAATTCCACCGCTTTCATTTATTCGCCTGTGTTTTACCAACTAAACCACCGCCACAGGCTTCAAAGTATGAGCAGTATTTAGCGTTACACTCCCAGCTCAGCACTGGGGCAAACCCAAGTTTAATCGGTGGAGCCCCATTTTTTACAGCTTCGTTGATTTTTTGCCAATAATCTACAGCTTCGTCTATCATTCTCATTGGAATGTCTAATTCTTGCATTTGTGAGTCATTTTTGTTATAAAACAACAATGCCATTGATTTTATTTTTGGGTAATCGTGTTGAAAGTAAACATTATACCAATGAGCGTATGTAGCTGTTTGCATCATATAGTTTTTTACTGAATCTGGGTCATAATATTTGCTTTTTCTAAATATTGTTCGCCATTTCCAATAATTACATGATTTTATATCATAAAGCACGCCATCATCTACCATAACTAAGTCGATGAAGCCACGAACATTTAAATCGTGCAAGAATAATTCTTTTTCTATAAAGATTCGGTTTCCATTTGTTGAAGCATACCATTGTATCGCGTCTTGTATATCTGAATGTATTATGTCTCCAAGGCGGAATAGCCTTAGGGTTCCTGCGTCTCTTAGAGCAGGCTTTATTTTTTCGATTGATGAAAAGTAATGTTTTCGCGCACACAAACCAGCCGATGAAGAATGAAACCATTCTTCTTTTCCGTCATATCTTTTAAACTTGGTATCGTTTAGGTGTGCAACGTAATCATTATAGATTTGTGTGACTTTTGATTCTTTGGCCATTGGTCATTGCATCTGTATTTAATGATTTACTTTGAACAAAATCTTTAACAAGATTGCCAAGTTGTGCTTGCATGGAAACGTTTTCCATTGTGCATATTAACTTGAAATTTCGCCATGTTTTGTTATCGCATCTGAATGTTCTCATATTTTCCATTTTATCCTCAATTTCTAATTAGAAAGTATTACAATTATTTTTACTGAACAATACTTTTTTAATGTTTTTTTGTATTTAATAATACACCTATATATAATAATATATAGGCTTAATTACTTTACCTTAGTTATAGCTTTAACAAGCCTAAGCCTAGGCTTAAGGCCTAGGCTTAAGCCTGTTAAAGTATTACTAACAGATACGAAATCCGCCTGAGTGTTCACAAAACTCAGCGAATTCTAATATGCTTTCAACGTCAAATGGATAGCTTCGGTCAAAGTTCTTAACTTTACCAACACCATGACAGGAATTACAGCCTTTCATCTCGTTAGCCCGCTTAAAACCACCAAGGCTATCTTCTTCTTTTAGACTATCGTGGTACATTAACCATAGCTCTTCTGATTGCCAACCTTCCCATTCTTTTCTTGTGCCAGTACCGTTGCATATTTTGCACTCCTCGTCTGGCAAAGAATCCATCTCCGTTGCGTAGGTTCGAGCATAGTTAACTAAATCACCGCTTTTATGCAGAGAATTTATTCTATTTGATATTAACTTAGCTTTTTCTTTTGTTATCTTATGGCCGTCGTTATAAGAACCTGATTGAGCATCTTTTACTGATATTATATCATCACAATTTTCCATGACATATTGCCAAATAGGACGCCAACCCCAGACACTTTCTCTGAAGTATGCTCCTTTTGTATTGTTTTGCCATGCAAAATATGCTTGTATCGTTTTTTCATCAGAAAAATCGCAATCAGGCACTTGTTCATTTGACGGGCTAAGACCATGTAGGTCGAATCCCATTATAAGCTCCTTTCGTTATGATTTAGCGTTTAAATGACTATCTATATGTATATCTAAATCCGCATCATCTGAATCATCTGACTCAAAAGTTTTTGAATGGCCAGGTTTCTCCGAAGATACACCATACGAAGCAGTGCAAAACCTATCAAATTCCTTCATTCTTTGATTGGATTTTAATGCTCTTTTAAGCTTCCTTAGAACTTTGCCTATGAACTCTTTATGTGGCTTGTCCTCCTCTTCGTTCATCACTTCGTGTACTCCTGTTGCAACTAACTCTGTCATTAGCGTTACAATCGTAGCGTGTATCGACGATTCAATTATACTATCACCGGTAAGCATTTCACTTAGACCGATGCGTTCGGATAAATAATGTTTTGTTACTACATAAAACATCTGTGGATTATCAGTAACTCTAAAAAATTCTGATAAATCAGAGCTTAGGGCGTCGCACAGCTTTTTATTTTTCCTTACGTTAGTATAATCACCAGCTGGTATTTGAATCGCTACTGCTATAGCTTTTTGTTTATTCATTTGTTCACCTTATGGTTTTTGTTATTGAAATTAAATCTTTTCGCGTCCGACATCCGTACGCAGTTCCACCAAAGTCCGGTTGCTGTTTTTTAATATAATCAATGAACCGATAACTAGTTCTGTAAGTATAATCTTTGTTAAACCAGTGAATTTCATTTGTTTGCGATGCTTTTGAAATAATATCTTCGCCGTCCCAGTCACCAAAATACAATATGACGCGATTCTTAAAAAAATTGTGTAACTCGTCCATCCCGCAAATAATAAAGCTTGAATCCTTACTTAAATCAAAAATAGGCTCATATTCGTAACTCTTGCTGTTCATTTTGTGGGTTACATATGCATTTGGAGCTAAATAAATGTCTAAACAGCCTATTTTTACCGATAATAGAGCTATTTTAGCGTATAATTCTGACGTTGACTGACAGCTTGGAGAGCTATCGAGAACCAATACAATATTTTCACGCTCTCTTGACTGCATACAACTGTATATATTACGTTTTGTTATGCTTCTCATCATCAATTCTTGTAAATCCCACTCATCTTCGCCAATAATAACATCACCGCTTCTTTCCTCTGCTAATTTTGACACCATAATTGCCAATGTATTCGCAAGTCTTTTATCTTTTGATTCCTTTGCGATAGCAAATACGCTCTTAGTTCTCTTGTCGTTCTTGTCGTACTTGCAATTCTTATCAAAATGTTGCGACCATTGTATATTATTGTCGTAATTGTCAAGAGCTTGTTCAATTCTATGCTTTGGAAAATCCTTCGATTTTAGGTCTAAATTATTTTTATTGAACTTCACCCCGCATTTATTATTTTGTAGTCTTTTAGGGTGTGTTTTGGACGTTCTAATAGTATTTATAGGTGGCGATGGTATGTTTATTGTGATTCTTGGTTTGAGCTTCGGACTTTTAAGAGCAGACATCTTGCCGTAGTTTGATAATTTTTCGCTATAAGACGATGTGGCTGGCGGTTGCCAGTTTCTCCAATCCCTTTTTATAAGCTTAGACATTTGTACTTGCTGATTTAGCTAACTGATTAACAACTCTACGCATTTGTGAAAACCTTCGTACTACGTCCATGTCATGGTTATAGCTAAACCCAAAGACTGCGAAATCGTCAAACAGATAGCAAGCTCCATACGCATCGAGCCCCATGTATACTTTCCTCATTAAACCACTGCGACTCCCAAACGGATTCCATCCATGACGCTTTAAATGTTTTGATAATTTAGATGTATTAACGCTTACGGATTTGTAGATTGGTATTTCATCGCGCCTGTATCCCATCAATATTCCGAGCCTACATATACTATCTAAAGCCGTTTCTTTAGGCGTTCCGTCAATCTTAACTCTAATAACTTTAGTTTGGTTAAATTCAGTATTCTGCAGTTTTATCTCGAACCCCCTGCCTTTATACACAACCGCATCAGATTCAACGATTACCTCATCTGAATTTGATGGTATGCCACCAAATCCTCGAGGCAACTCACCTCTGTATTTAATTTTATTAGAGTATTGTATACAGTCGTGCTCTACCAGCTTACGTAAATTCAATATACCATTATCGCAATTATTTCTATCAATAATTAGTCTAGCAGAACTATCGTCTGTGTTAAATTCAGTAATGTTTACAAACTTACCAGAGTTTCCATCTCCCGCAGAAGTAAAAAAGTCTGGGATTGTAAATGAGTCATTAGATGTTGCAATTAATGTAATACCGCTATCAGGTGTCCATCTTAAATCAATAGTTACAGGGTTATCGCGAGAATCTTTAATGGCCCTAGCTACTACTTCATTTTTTGAGTATCTGCGTATAATAAACGCCTGCCACTCGGGGATTCTTAGCAAATCCTTTAATTTACAGTTTTTATCAACATAGCATACCTCATGAACCATCTTTTTACCCGATGAATACTGATTGTATTGCATATCGGTCATCTGGTATGGTTTTTTGCGTATCATTTTATCATGTATAACTTCAAAATCGTTAACATTCGACGAATCTTCGCTTGTAGTCTCCCCCTGCATATTCTTATGTGCCATCATTGAATAATTCTCATCATTATAATCATATACGCCATAAACTTCATTCTCGTTTGGAATCGGCTTGTCGTTGTCTATGGATTCAGAGAGAGTTAAATATGCTGTCTTTTTTGGCATCAATACATTAGATTTTACATCAGATTCCTCAGAAAACTCACCTTCAAAGGCAATCTCCTTCAATTTAGCAATATTTTTGATAGATTCATATCTAGCATTCTCTGCTTCTTTTAATAATCGGTGGTTCTCAGGTGTTTTTGTAACATACTGATAAACTAAGCTATTCCAATCAGCTCCATCACCAAGAAAACTAATAGCATCAAGAAGTTGCCGTATTTCCTGTATTGTAGCGGGTTTTGACATACCGCTCATCACAGCTCTTTCGTACAACTTGATTACATTACTTAAATGTGGATGAGCATCATGGGTCAATCTTAGAGCAGACATCACAAGACTAGGAGCCATCGGGTCTACATCTATTTTAGGAAACCTACGTAATAATGCTTCATGAAAATCACGCTCATCATTCGCAGTAAAAAATATGTACATATTATCAAGATTTGCATTGATATCGGAACCAGGAATAGATAAACGCCCGTACTGAAGGAAGTCTAAAAAGAATCCATCAGCGGTTGGTCGTGTTTTATCCCATTCATCGAGCACTAGCATCACTTGTTTGTGGTGCGACGCTTCTGCAGCTCTAAAAACTGTTGACTTTTTAATTTCTATGCCACTTTTAGTTTTTTCACTTGGAAGCATTTTAAGCACTAAGTCATCTTCGCGAGTCCCTGGAGCGCATTGATAGAAAAACATTTCTATACCGAGCATCTTGCTAAGAACTATTGGAAGGTAACTTTTTCCTGTACCCGCTGGGCCATATAAAAACGCTCCACTAACCGGCTTGGTTTGCATTGCGCTTGTAATACGAGCAGCGAAGGGTACATCGCAGATATATCCATTTGTATTAAGAGACTTGTGTATGCCCTTAACAGTTAGTTCTTGCATCAATGTAGCCTTAACTTTAGCATTTTAATTTGTTTGTTCAATTTGCCTACTGTACTCTGCAATCCACGTATAAGTTTATGCAATACACTAATGTATATTGATAATCCAATGACAGCGATTACAGCTATTATAGTTATTTGTAACATAATTCTTTCATAATTCTTTTGAGGCTAGAGCCATAGCATGTCCTAGTAGGGCCCGACACATTCTATAAACACTGGCAATGCCAAGCCTCAAATTAATCTAGCAGTACCATATATTCTTTTGGGTAGTTATCAATGAACCAGTCTAAACAGATACGCATTGTTTTATACATACCGAATCGTTCAGCTCCCATTGTCAAATCGTACATTGCTACCGCTTCTGGCTCAAGTTCTACTATTTCACCAGTAAATCTATTTGGCACAAATTCTTTTTCATCAAAAATTTCTAAGTCTGGGAATAACCTAAGAGCTTCTTCTCTTGGCGTTGGTGTGTTCATCTAAACCCAAACCTTTCCAATAGCCTGTATATCCACGAAGTCCTGCAATAGTTAGTCCATGCGGATAAAACAGTTTCTTTTATTTCAAGAGAGCGACTCTCCCTTGAACTTAAATCCAGTATCTGTTGCATATGTTGAATAAGAGCTGGTGGAGCACCATTTATCTTAGCTTCACATATGGTAGACATTATTTCAGCAGAAGTTTTATTTTTACATAAACAAATAGCTTCTTCTTTGTAATTTGGATGCATATTATTTCTCCTTTATGTCTGTTACTTCTTCGTCTGTTACCGTAAAACATATTTGGTCATCATATCCACGATAGACTGAATACCCTAATTTATATACTGCCCAAATAAAATCTTGTAATTCTTTATCAGACAAAACCCATTTTGGATTCTTTTCTTCTGTGCTTAATGCTATTTCGTATCTTATTTTATTTCTCCTTTCTTATTTCAAATAAAGTTTCTTCAAGAATTTCATAAACATCTTGATTTATTCCACAAAATCCGTATCCATCTGCTCTTTCAATAATCTTATTCCATTCTTCATTTGTAACAGGGTCATCCCAATTAGTTAAAGCATCAGAATCCCACCACATTACAAGCATTTCATCTTCGGGGTTGTGCTCTTTCATGTATTTAATTACATCTTTTGCTTTCATTTTATTTCTCCTATTTATCTTCTTTAAATTTATCAAGTGTTCCTTTACTACCTATTACCATAAAATCTTCTGAGCCTCCTATTTCAATTTTTCCTTCTTCTGCCATTTTTATTAACATTGGAAGAAATAATAATTCAGCAGAAACATATCCTTTTGCTTTTTCTTCTTCTTCACATGCTTCTTTCCAAATTTTATCTTGTAAATCATTCATGCTATTTTTCCTTTATTAAGTGGCTCGATTGCCAAATGTTAAATCGTCTTTTGGGTATAACAACTTCAGCGTTACATTTACTGCAACATCTACCACTGTTGACTGGCTCAGCATTATGTCCACTTGTCCAGTATACTTTGTTGGTATTTTTAGTTACTTGCTCATCTATCTTTGATTTACAAATAGAACAGTTAAGCACTGCTATTTTCATTGGGTTATCTTTTTTCATTGTTATCCCCTAATCTTTTTATTTTATAGCCGTGAATCTCTAGGTATTTCTTCATGTTCTCAACAGAATCAAGCCTGTCCGTTCTACATGGCAATCCATCATTATTAGCATTACAATCAAGTCCTTGTTTGATTTTACAGCCTAAGTCCACTAGTTGTTTTATCTCTCTATCGCTTAGTACGTTTTGTTTCATTTCTTTTCCTTTGTAAAATTGGGGTAGCACACGTTTTCATCTATTGTGGAAGGAGAGATTCGTTCATGAATGCGCACTACCCCGTAAATCTTGTAATAACCTGCGAGCATGTTTTAGTTCTGTTATCATGTTTTGTATCAATTCCATTTTCTCGCTAATACTTATTTCTTCACCAAATGTTGATAATAGCAAATTCATTCTTATTTCATTCATTCTTATTTCAGAATCTTTTACATCAACCAGTATATTTTTATAGTCTTTTAATTTCATTGTAGCATCAACCAAAGAACTTGTTTAATTTATGTTTAGCTATGCTCATATCACCAAAGCGAATATCTCTCATGATACTTTTTATTCGCTCTCTTTTAATGTTTCTGCTAGACTTTTCAACCTTTACCATTGTTTTGGGGATGAATCGTAAGCTATCATCACGCAAACGTTTCTCTATTGAATTCGACTTCTGGTCTGGGTGTGTATCTAAATTGAATTTAACAGTTATATTTCTTATCGTATCTTTTATACATATTGGAATATCTGTTCTATATAAGTTCTTGCGTAATCGGTCTAAGTATTTTGTAAGAGATAATTTACTAGTAAAGGTTAAAAGCTCAGTTTCTTTTTTATTGTCTGTATAAACATCTATTTGTAACGTTTTATCATTAATTGTGGTTAATTCTGTAAATAAGTCTTGATTCATTTAAATAGTGTTATTTTACTTTTTGTAGCCATGTGTCAAATTCATCACAAGTCATAACTTGAGTTTCAGATGGCTTTGCATATCTATAAATGTGCTGTACTTCTACCATGCCGTTATCAGTCAATTTATAACGGTTGCAGAAATCTTGATTACGACCGCCAAGAAAAATAGATTTTTCATAAGGTAGGTCTGTCCAGTTAGTTAGTTTCATGTTATTTTCTTTTTTTGGTTTGTTAAGTTACTCTGATTTTAGTTAAAAAAAAGTGGGTACAGAACTTAATCCATACCCACTTGTTAGTGTAACTATCCTGTTACTTAGGTTTGTTCTTGTCACCTGAACGACGGAAATACAACATGAAATAAGACTTACGACCCTCAGTATCAAGTATATAATACTTTTTAAGTCCTGTCTTAGTTATGTCGAACCCGTCTGACTGTTCACTACATGAAATATCGAAATTCTTACGGAATTCAATCATCTCTGTAGTATCAGTAGAACTTCCGCCACCTTGACCTGATGTAACTTTACCTTTGTCCTGTAAAGTTTTCATTACATCCTGTATGTTCTTTTGTTCTTGAGGTGTAAATCCATCCAAGTTTCCAAGTAGAGAATTTACAGACTTTAAAGATAGTTTAGATTCTTTAGTCTTAGTTACATCAATAGATGGAACTATTGTAACTTCCTTACTCTTAGTAACTTCAGGAGATTTACTATTAGATTGTTTACCCATAGTTTTAATATCCCTTATGTTGGTTAATGAGGTCTTTATCATGGTTGAGTTTAGTCATATAGGGTGTATTAAACAAAACAATAATGAAAGTAATATAAAATAAGGTGTCCTTAGTATCTATTAAAATTTGATGAGGTAATACGATATAGTTTAACTTTCTTTTACTCCGAAAATTGAGACCTTTCTATTATACCGACTATATATTATACATCATTTATATGGTTTTCAACCAAATATAGGTCAAAGGGTAAAATCGGACGGGGGGTCGGTGGGGGGATAAAAGACCCACACTCAAAATAAATAAATTTTCAACGTTTTCTACCTAAACCTGTCCTTCCCTGTAAAAACCTGTATTTCTGTTTCCCATAATTATTTTTATAAATTTCTGGAAGCCTAGCATAGCTTTAGCATAGCCTAGGCCTTATAGCTTATAGCTGTTTAGGCTTTAGCTATATATATATATATTACTCTTATAATTTATATATTCTATATATACTATATATAATGTCAAAATAGTTGAAACTTCTTGTAACCTTTAATCGTATTATGTAAATTATGTACAAGATGGCAAGTAAAATACCAATAGCAAGGAAGAATTGTTGCAATTGGAATAATGGTAAATGTTTAGGATGTATGTTTAAAAGTCGTAATGGCAAATTGATAATGATGATGGACAAGGAATATGCAGGTAAGCCATGTGCTGTTGATGATGGGTGTCAATATTTTGAAGAAATAGTTATGAAAGGGGTAATATGCATGTAACAACCTTTGATGATGAGACCATGCTAATTGATGCTGAGTCTTATTTTTACCTCTGGTGTTGCGATTGCAGTCTTAGACATCTTGTTGTAGTAGAAGCAGTTGGCAATGGAGCTGATAAATTTAAGTCAGCTAATGGTAAGATAGCGATTGCCATGTCAAGAGACCAGGTTGCAACTGAAATGTCAAGAAAAGATAAGAATATAGTCTTGTACACACGAAAACAAAAGAAAAAACATGAAAATAAAAAGAAAACATAGACGAGCTATTGTAATACCTGACCAACATTTCCCTCTGCACGACAAAAAAGCTGTTAATGTTGTTTTAAAAGCGATTGAACTTGTAAAACCGAATATATTTATCAATCTTGGTGATGTAGGAGAGTGGGAGTCGGTTAGTAGCTGGAAATATAAAAAAGTTAAGCAGCCGCCGCTTGAATATCAGCTACCAATAATTGATGAGGAGATATCTGCGGTTAATGATGGGATAGATTTATTCGATAAAGTTCTGGATAAGGTAAAATGCAAGGAAAGATACATTTGTGCGGGTAATCATGATGAATGGTTGGATTCTTTTGTTGAAAGATACCCTTATATGAAGGATTATACATTTAGGAAAGCTTGCAAGTGGGACGAAAGGGGATATAAGTACCTTCCGTACAATTATCCACTTAAAATTGGTAAATTAACATTCATACATGGAGCATTTGCTACTATTAACCATGCAAAGAAGCATCTTGACTCTTATGGTGCAAATATTGTTTATGGTCATACACACGATATACAGCGTATAACCGGAACAAAGCTTGGTGGAACGATTGGCTCTTGGAGCATGGGATGTTTAAAAGATATGTCTAGGGAACAAAACAAGTGGTTGCGTGGTAGATTACATAATTGGGCACATGCATTTGGTATTATAGACTGGTTCCCTACAGGAGATTTTAGAATGGATGTTGTTGACATCCACAACGGGAAGACTTTCGTCTGGGGGCAGACGATAGATGGAAACGAGTAGGAGTAACTATGATTACTGTTTCCTTAACCACCTATACTCGGAGGGGCGGCGTTGGGCTCGTCTAATCAACAGGTTTGGGAGTAGTATAGGTGAGAACAAAGACAATTTCCCGTAATCAGGAGGTTCTGTACGAAAGTGTGGACGAGTTTCGTAATTTCTACCCAGAGAAGAAACTTTCGTCTGACTGGAGAAAAGCTAACGAGGGCGAATGGGTTGTAACTGACGATTTACAAGTTTGTAAGATTCTAAGACGCAGTACCATGAAAACTGCTCATGGCAATGCAATGGGCTACGTTAGAACGATACTTGGTACATACACTACGAATCCGAATGTTGATATGGGTGGTGTACCACCAAAGAACATATATTCGTTCTCAAATAAGAAATTTTGTAAAAAACTTCGTGAAGAACGAGAAAATCCAACAAATAATGAATTCTTGTTTGCAAAGTATGTTGCAAAGGGAATGAATCCAACAGATGCGTATTTACGTGTATTTCCGACAAATAAGTATCAATACGCTAAGGAAACAGCTCGTGGACTGTTAAAAACCGAAAGGATACAAAAATTGGTTACAGAAGAAATTGAAGTAATTTTAAGTGATATTGGAGCGTCTAAACATTATCTGCTAGAAATGACTAAAAATGTTATTGATAACCTTGATGGTAAGGATGGTGACAAGTTAAGGGCTATTGAGCTTTTGATGAAAATAGCAGGAATGTTCCCTAATGAAAAGAAAACAGAGTCTTTAACTGTATTCCAAGGATTCAGCGAAGACCAGCTAAAACGTATAAGTTCAGATAACATAAAAGTAATTGGACATGCAAAAAAAACAATCGATGACAAGACTAACCCTGCGTGATGTGGGAATTCACAGCGAACTGACTGGATGTCTCGTTTGTGACAAACCATTGGTAGATAATCAAAAAGTTGTGTTAATGGACTTATTCAATTCGGTCGCTGGATGGATTTGTCCTAAATGTACCTCATTGTACGATTATGATGATAATTTAATTGATGTCGGAGATTTGGATGTTTATTCCGATGTTAAGGGATATGCTTAGATTGTGGAAAATAAAGAAATAAACATTATACCAGATTTAAAGGAGAAAGATGAAGTTCTTGCACGTTCTTATAGCGACTTGCTTTATTTTGGTCGCGCTTTTTTGCCAGCTGATTTCCTCAATAAAAGCTCTTCTCCCACGTTCCATGAGGAAGTGGGTAAAAAACTTATTGATACAGACCCTGGCGCCCGTATATGTAATATTCTACCGAGGGGCTTTGGGAAGTCCATCCTCTCGAAAGCTGCTATTCTACACAAAATTGTTTTCTCGCCACAAGGGCAAAGACAATTCATGGCGTGGGTAGCTGAAGAACAGGGACAGGCCATTGACCATCTTAAATATGTTAAAAGCCATCTTGAGTATAATGATTCGATAAGATACTACTTTGGAAACCTTGCTGGTGATTCAGTTGGTAATAGATGGACTGAAAAGGACATTGTTACATCAAAAGGTGATAGATTGATTGCTAAGGGTACATCACAGAGACTTCGTGGTCGTACTGAGATTGATGTACGTTATACTGGTATTATTCTTGATGACTTTGAATCTGAACTGAACACTAAGACACCTGAACGTCGTGATGAGATTAAAAAGTGGATTGTTTCGACTGTTTACCCTGCTTTAGAGGAATCTCCTGGTAAAGAGGGATGGATATGGTTATGTGGTACGATTGTCCATTATGACAGTTTTTTACAGATGGTTGTTGATGGGAATAGACTGGCAAATCGTGAAGAACGTAAATATCCTTGGGATGTGACATTTTATCGAGCATTACACGATGGAGAGTCTATTTGGCCTGAACAGTTCCCAGTTTCCAAGTTAGAGTCTAAAAAACGTGAATTTATAGAAGCTGGTCTTGTAAACAAGTTTGCACAGGAATATATGAATGATGCTCGTGATTTATCATCGGCAGCGTTCAAAACAGATAGAATACAGTATCATGACGGAGCATTCAAGTCAATCGATAATTATTCATATCTTGTACTCCGAAATGAAGCAATTCCAATTAATATCTATATCGGAGTTGATATTGCGGCTACTGCAACGAAACAGTCTGATTTTCAGGTTATTATGGTTATAGGAGTTGATGCAAACAAAAATCGATACGTATTGGAATATTATCGTGAAAGAATACCAACATTTGATTTACCACAGAAAATTATCGATATGGCTCGTAAATATAGTCCTGTAAGACGAGTTACCATAGAAACAGTCGCTGCTCAGGAGATGGTACGTGATATGGTTACGAGAATGGCTGCATCTGATAGAAGACTGATACCAGGAATCTTTAAAGGTGTTAAACCACCACCAGGTATAAAAAAAGCAGATAGATTAGAAACTTCACTTGGCCCGATTGTAAATAGTAAAAAATTGTATATTCGTAGAGAAATGACTGAATTGGTAGATGAGATGTTTGAACATCCCGTTCCTAAGAACGATGACCTTATGGACGGATTGTACTATGCAGACTATTATTCCAAAGCTCCACTTAGCACTGCTATCTCTGTAAGTGAGATGCGTGCTGGTAAGAAAGGTGGTAGCAAATTAAAGGGATATTACAACTGGATGACAGGTGCTAGACGATAAAATGGAACTTTTAGACGATTTTAGCGTTTTTTTCTTTGATTGCAATATATTTATATTTAATTTAACAACAAAGCGTAAGTCACATTAATATGGCATTAGAACAGCATCCATCAGCAAAAGAGAACCAAGAACTGCACAGGCGGTGGCGGGATGCTCGGGCTGATTGGGAAATAGAAGCTCGCAGCGATATAGATTTCTATCATGGAAATCATTTTACTAACGCTGAGTCTGAGGAACTACAATCTCGGAATCAAGCTGATGTAGCAATGGATAGAATATCTCCTGCTATTGAAAAGCTAAAAAGCGTTATTACAGCAAAGCCTCCTGTATTTACAGCAATTCCAAGAGAAGATTCTGATACTAAGGTGGCTTCTGCTTGGAGAACAATATTGGGGTATGTGTGGCAGGTATCGAGTGGAGATGTCCATATGAAGGACGCTATTCATGATTATGCTGTTACAGGACTCGGATACCTATATGTTTACATTGATAATGAAGCGGACTTTGGAAAGGGTGAAGTTAAGTTTACGTCAGTTAATCCGTTCCGTGTTTACGTACCACCATCGTCTCGTGATAGATTTTTTCAGGATGCTGATTCAATTATATTATCGACTATTCTGACTGGTGACCAAATTGTTAATTTATATCCATTCTTAGGGGCTCAGGTAGATGAAGAGACTGGAGAATTAATACCAGGTCTGATTGAGGAAATTTCTCCATATTCAGAGGAAGATTTCCCAGATGCTCAGAATAAGAACAGCATGGTTATTACAACGCCAGCTGAAGCAAAAGATTTAGATACTTTTAGTTCTGAAAAATATCAAATACTTGAAAGGTTCTTTAAGACCAAAGTACCGTTTTATCGTGTAGTGGATTCACGTAGCGGTGAAGAAATGGTTCTTAGTGATGAAGAATTTGCTGTTTTTCTAAAAGAAAATCCCGGTGTGTTTGAGCGTGGGTTAATGAGTTTTGAAGAAGTGCTCCAAACTCGTATTGGTGTTGTCGCGACTGTTGGTGAGGTTGTTCTATACGAAACTGTTCTCAATACTGATGTTTATCCTATTGTTCCTTTACCAAATATATGGTCTGGAACTCCGTATCCGAAATCGGATGTTTCGAGGACACGACCAATGCAAAGACTACTCAATAAGTTGTGGTCTCTCGCTTTGTCACACGCTCAAGCCTCTGCCGGGTTAAAACTTTTAGTTCCTTTGGGAAGTGCTATCAATGGACTTGACCAGTTAGAAAGAGACTGGGCAAACCCAAATGCAGTCATTGAAATTGATACTTCTCAGGGTGAACCACATTATCCAGCTCCAACACCGTTAGCGTCTGAGTTCTATCGGTTGATTGAACAAGCTGAGTTTTATATAGATTTTATCTTTGGTCTTCCTGAGATGATGCATGGATTTTCCGAAAAAGCACCTGATACAGTTCGTGGTACAGAACGTATGGTGATGTTGGGTTCTGAACGTCCAAAGTCAAAACTAAGGGATATTGAATTTAGTGTTAACATTATTGGAAGATTATTGTATTCATTCTCTAAAGGTCATTATACATTCCAAAAGATGTTTCGATTAGTACAACCAAATAACAATATTAACGAAGTATCAGTTAATATGTTGTATAGTGATATGAATCAAACAATAATTGATATTGCAAAAGACAGGAACAATATCGGACAACATGACGTTAGAATTGAACCAGGTTCTACATTACCAACAAGTAAGTGGGCTGAGTATGGTGTATACTTCGAAGCTTATCAGGCTGGGTTGGTTGATAGAACAGAAGTATTGAAGAAGAATC
>Ga0208316_1000433_pt1 | contig 37567 bp, 35 predicted proteins | sample MalvireepMed_231_FD_184240 | JGI IMG/M metagenome (GOLD analysis project Ga0208316, IMG submission 184240) | Marine viral communities from the Global Malaspina Expedition - Malaspina viral metaG DeepMed_231 (SPAdes) (version 2) | ecosystem: Environmental > Aquatic > Marine > Oceanic | place... | reverse complement strand
ACGTGCTCCGGCTCGGGCTGGACTACCGCCGCGCCGAGGGCGAATTGCAGGAGGATGCCTACAGCGCCTTCAGCGGCGCGCTCACCGAGACCCGGCGAGCCGGCGGCACCACCAGCGACATCGGCCTGTTCGTCGAGAACGACTGGACCAGCGGCGCGCTGGTGCTGACCGGGGGGCTGCGGCTCGACCGCACCCGGATCGGCGAGGGCTTCTACATCGCCCGGACCCCCGACCGCGCGCTGGTCGGCCAGGAGCTGACGCCTTCACGCACCGACTGGACCCTGTCGTGGCGGGCGGGGGCGACCTATGCACTCGACGAGCAATTGCGCCTGCGCGCCGCCGCCTATCGCGGCCTACGCCTGCCGACGCTCAATGAATTGCTGCGCCCCTTCGTGGTCTTCCCGGTTGTGACGCAGGCCAATGCGGCGCTCGAGAACGAGCGGCTGGTGGGTTACGAAGCGGGCCTCGACTGGACTCCTGCACCCGGCGTCGAGCTCGCGCTGACCGCGTTCGACAACCGGGTCGAAGGCGCCATCGCAAACGTCACCATCGGCCCCAATCTGCGCCAGCGACAAAACCTCCCCGCGATCGATGCGCGCGGCATAGAGGCGGGCCTGCGGGTCGAAAGCGGCGGATTGAGCTTCGATGGCACGCTGGCCTACACCGATGCCGAGGTGGACGGGAGCGGGGCGACGCTCGCGCTCGACGGCAACCGCCCCTCGCAGACCCCGCGCTGGGCGGCCGCGGCGTCGCTGGCCTACGAACCGGCAGCCGACTGGCTGGTTGCGGCGACACTGCGTCACGTCGGCGCGCAGTTCGAAAGCGATGTCGAGACCGATCGCCTGCCGCCGGCGACCACACTGGGTGCCTATCTGCGGGCGCCGCTGGCGGGCGGCTTCGCACTGGTGCTGCGCGGGGAAAACCTGCTCGACGAGCGGATCGTCACCCGCAATTCGGACGGCGATATCGATCTGGGGACGCCGCGCACGCTGTGGGCGGGACTGCGCTACGGGTTCTGAGTTGCTCCCCTAGGCAGGCTCAGCCCCCTTCGCCGGGCTCGTCCATCGTCTCGATGATGTGCTGGAGCACGCTGGGGTGGAGCGGGGTCTCGAACTCGATACCGACCACGCTTTTCTCGCGCCAGCGCACCTTGGCCGCGATGGGACCGATCGTGCCGACGCGGAAAGTGATCGCGGTATCGATCGGCAGCACCGAGAATCTGTCGAAGAAGCGGCAACCGGTTTCCGATATGTCCTTGATCCAGATGTCGCGCGAGGAGCCGATGCGCGAGCGATAGCGTCCCGCCACCTGCACCTCGTGGCGCGGCTCGCGGCGCTGGTTCGAAGATTCCGGCTTCTCGATATCCATGTCAGCGTCCAACATTCCTAGTGCGACGCGCCAACCGTCCAAGCGGCTTGCGACCTCGATACCAGAATGCACTCAACGCCAACAGGGGCAAGGTCGGATTGGCGCTGCCCCACAGGCCGAACCGAGCCACCCCCGCCGACGGGGCGGTGGTGGCTCGGGGCCAGCTCCTAGAAGCTAAGGCGGGCCGACAGCTTGATGTTGCGCCCGGCCAGCGGGACGAAGTCCTTGGTGAAGCTGGCATGGCGGCGGGCATCGACATCGAACAGATTGTCGGCCGACAGGATCAGCAGCGTCTCGTTGCGCGCGCCGAACGGCCGCCACGAGACCGAAGCATTGACCAGGGTATAGCCTTGGGTCGGCAGTTCGAACGATGCGGTCCGGTCCTGATCGGCGACCCATTCGGCTTCCACCCGGGCGCCCAGACCGTCCCGGTTGGCCTCGATTCCGCCGAGAACCCGCAGCGGCGGTATTCGCGGCGCGGGACCGTCGCCGTCGATTTCGGCTCGGGTGTAATCGGCCACACCGTCGATCGTGACCGTCAGCCCGTCGCGATCGATCAGATCGTAGGCTGCCTGCGCCTCGACCCCGTAGTAATCGGCATCCGACTGCAGGAACTGGAACAGCGGGAGGCCGTCGGCTTCGAGCCCGGTATCGGTCTCGTAGATGAAATTGTCGAACCGGCTGTAATAGGCGGCAAGCTGGAAGCGTGCGGGTCCGGTTGCGCCCCGCAGATAGGCCTCGATCCCGAGGCTGCTTTCCTTGTCGAGCGCGGGATCGCCGATCTCGAAGGCCTGGGTGGCGATATGCGGGCCGTTGGAGAACAGTTCTTCGGCCGAAGGAGCGCGCTCCACGCGGCTCAGATTGAGGCCCAGTTTGACGTCGGGAACGATCTCGTAATTGATCCCGCCAGCGATGGAGAAGGCGTTGAAATTGCGGTCGACGGCGGTGATCACCGCATCCTCCTCCAACCCGATCGCGACCGCGTCGGATTGCACGTCGGTGTGTTCGAAGCGTGCCGACGCTTCCAGGCCGAACCGGCGGCCCAGATCGAATTCCTGCAGCGTGAACACGCCGTATTGGTCGGTGACATTGGGCGGCACGAAGGCTTCGGCCCCGACCGCCGCGAAGTCGCGGGTGGAACCCTGGAACCCGGTCACGCCGCGCCAGCCGTTGCGATTCGCCTGGACCAGTTCGAGACGGGTTTCGAACCCCTGGGTCTTGAACACGGTGCCGACCTCGTCGCCTTCGAATTCGGTGTGCTGATAGTCGGAGAAGCCGGCGCGGAACTTGATCTTCTCCAGGAACCCTTCGGTGAAGAGCTCGCCGCGCAAATCGGCGCGATATTGCTTCAGATCGATCGACACCGGAGCTTCGCCATGTTCGTCGTGGCCTTCCTCCTCCTCTTCGTGATCCTCCTCGCCCTCTTCGCCATGCGCATGTTCGGCGCCCGGTCGAGCCGGGATGCCGTACCGGCTGTCGAAATAGCTGACCGATGCGCCCAGGCTACCGCCCTCGTTGATCAGCGCGAAGCCGGCACCCAGCGTGTAGGTCTCGGTCGCGCTGTTGGGCAGGACGCCTCGGAGTTCGGCGAACTCCCGCGCCTCTTCGGCTTCTTCCAGATGCCCTTCTTCGCGCTCTTCCTCGGCAACCGCCAGTTGTTGCGCGCGGAGCGTCGGTGACAGCACATAGCCGCCGACCTCGACATCCTCGGTCTTGCGATAGCTGCCGTCCACATGGACCACGAATTGCTCGCCGAGCGCCACATCGGCTGCAGCGCTGCCGCTATAGCCGTCGTAAGCCGAGGAATAGGAGCCGATTGCGTCCAGATGATAGCCGCTCTCGGGCACCGCGCGTGGGATGCGCCGGTCGAGCGCGTTGACCGCACCGCCGATCGCCTGGCTGCCGAACAGGAGCGCCGCGGGACCGCGGAATATCTCGACACGTTCGGTGACCAGCGGATCGATGGTGACCGCGTGATCGACCGAGGTGTTCGATACGTCCAGAGTTCCGATCCCGTCGGTCAGAACACGGACGCGTTCGCCCTGGAAGCCGCGCAGGACCGGACGCGAGGCACCGGGACTGAAGGAAGTTGCCGAGACGCCCGGCTGGTCGGCGAGAATGTCCCCGATCTGCGGCTCGAGATCGCGCAGGATATCGTCGCCGGTCACCACCGATGTACCGGCCAGGATATCGAGCTCTTCGACGAAATCGGCGGTGACGACGATTACCCGGCCCTCTTCGCCGTGAACGGGATCGCGACTGGTATCGGGCGCAGCGGATTGGGCCAGTGCCGGGCCGGCGAGAATGCTGGTCGCCAGCAGCGCGTATTTCTTCAAAGCGGATTCTCCGGAATGGATGTTACAACATCCCATTCGAGATAGATGGTCTCGACGCTTCACGCAAGGCATCACTTCGGCATGAGCGAGCAGAAAGGCGGAACGGCCGATGGCAGACTATCTCGGCATCCCGGCTCTCGTCGCCGCGAATCCGCGCGACCGGCGCTTGACAGCGCGACGGAACTCTCGCCGTGCGATCCGCACCTGTCTTGTCCAAGGCGCGAGTTGACCTGAATTGCTCGATTGCCCGAGCCAGCGTATGGGCGATGCCAATGCGTTAACGCCCTCCGATGTAGGGATGGCGGCCGAGACATAGCTGGTGGATCGCCCGCCGGTCCCAATCCCGGTCTTCTCGGAAGCGGAGGGTTCGGCCTGGCGTCGCGAGCAGGGCTATTCTGGAGGGCGGATGTCGAAGATCGATCATAAACCGGGCGCCGACGCCCTTGCCTTTTTGGTCGACCAGCACCTTTCGCCGACTCCGGAAAATTATACGCTCGCCTATATGGCGCTGGCCGATCCGGGTTCGCCGATCGGTCGGATGGTCGAGGCGTTCACGTCCGAAGGGTTTCGCCTGCGGCAAAGCGACGCCGATGAAATCATCCGCCTCCACCTGACCCGTTCGGTGCGGGGGGCTGCACGCCAGGATCGGACGCAACACGACGCGCTGCGACATCAGGCGCTCAAACTCGGCGAGGCCGCATCATCGGCTGCAGCGGCAACCGGGGCGTTCGCGCGGGAACTGAGCGCGGAAGCAGGCAGCTTCGGGGAGGGAGAAACGCGCACGGTCGAGATCGTCGCGCGGATGATCGAACGGTCCCAATCCACCGCAAGCGATCTGGATGCCACAGCCAGCGAAGTTGCCGCCTTGCGACTGGAACTGGAAACCGCGCGTGACGACGCTCAACGCGACCAGTTGACGGGGCTTGGCAATCGCCGTGCCATCGATCGCCATCTGCAGCGGCTCTCGAACAAGGGAAGCCCGCGCGTGGTCGGATTGTGCGACATCGATTTCTTTAAAAGCATCAACGACCGATACGGGCACGGGGTCGGCGACCGGGTCCTCAAACAGGTCGCCTCCTCGCTATCCAGCGCCTGTGCCCCGCATTTCGTCGGTCGCTGGGGTGGCGAAGAGTTCCTCGTCGTGATGGAGTCGAACGATGCAGCAGCCGGCGTCGCCTTGCTCGACCAGGCGCGCGCGGACCTGGCGAAGCGGGAATTCAAGCTGCGCGAAAACGACCAGCCGATGGGCCAGATCACCTTCTCCGGCGGTGTCGCCACGGCAACCGGCGATCACGCCGACAGCATCGCCGCCATCCACCGTGCCGACGCGGCCCTCTACCGCGCCAAGGCCGAAGGGCGAAACCGCATCTGTTCGGACTGAAAGCTCCGACCCATCTTCCCGCTCATCTCAAGATCCTCAAGCCGCAGCTTCATGCTGAGGGATCGCCCGTTCCTGCGGGCCTTTGTCGATATGCGTGACCGATAAGGAGGCTGCGGAGCCCTCCCCAAACGGTTCCCTTCCGACTTCCGCAAGACGGTTGCCGATCACTCCACGGACATGGGTATTCGCTTGAACGGAGCGCTGAGACTGGCAGGCAAGCTCAAGTCCGCCGCGGCGCGACTGTCTGCGACACCGATGTCGATGTCGCTCTGGATCACGTCTTCGCGGTAGGTTCCGTGCAGACGGTCCCACAGGCTCAGCCCGCTCGACCAGTTGCTGTCGCGTTCGGCAGGAACGATCGAGTGATGAATGCCATGCATTGCGGGGGTGGTAAGCAGCCATGAAAGACGTCGATCCCATCCGTCCGGCAACTGCAGGTTGGAATGGTGAAAGAGGATCGAGGCATTGAAAAAGGTTCGCCAGACCGACAGCGTCCCAGGTGCGATTCCGCTGCATCTGACCTGCAAAAGGCGCCAGGGCAGTGACACCAGCATATCCACCGCGTGAAACCGCACGGCGGTGGATGAGTCCATATCGGGATCGATGTGGTGAACGCGGTGAAAGCGCCACAGAAAACGGCTTTTGTGCGTCGCGATGTGCCAGAGATAAAACATGTAATCCATGAGCACGAAGCCAGCGACAGCGCGCAATGGCCGGGGCAGCCAGGCAGCTATGCCGCGCGGCGAGTACGCATTGGCGATGGCAATCCGTTGGGTAAGGGGAACCTCCACCGTCTTGATTACCGCCGCACACATGGCTCCCATGGCGGCATTGCGGAGGTTGCGGGGCAGTTCGGGTCTGCACTGCTTGCGAAGGGGCCGCCGCCTCTCGGAAGCGATCAACGCGATCAGGCCTCCAGCAGCCAGGTACGCAAGGAGCTTGATACGGCTCATCTGCGAGGTTCCGCGGACGAGCTCGTCTGGGTTCCAGAACAAGCTTCACGATGCGCCCTCCCGGAATGGCCGCGCCAATTCCTGGCAAAGGCTCGGCTGCAGGCTCTCTGCGTCAGATCGCACCTTTGGGCATGAGGCTTCTACCCGCTTTCAGAGCTTCCGGCACGTGCTTCGCTCAAGCTGGCGGGGAGTTTTGTTTCCGCTGGTTGCATTCATCAGAAGGGACTTCATCGGATGATCCTGGTTGGCGCGTCGCAAATCCAACGCCGTCCGCGAGAAGGCGGTTCCCTATAACACGCGCATGCGAAAGGCAGCAGACGTCGCCAATCCGCGCCCACAGGAGAGTGGTTCCGACGCCGGAGCCTGCTGTACGGTCCAATTATGCCTGAGATCCAGCGCAGCGGTCGATGAAAGCGGGAATGCATATTCGCCGGCCGCAACGAAGACGGAGGCGGCGTTTCGAACCAGATTAGAGCGGCCCGCCGCCCGCTACGCCTGGACGGGCGCGCAGGCGAGCGAGCAGCGGACCGATCTCGCTATCAGCCGGGCATTTCTACCGTGCCTTGCAGACGAGCCATCACTGCCGAGGCATCGAAGTTCGGTTGCGGTCCGGCCGGAGGCGTGCCGCGATACATCTGAATCGTGGCCCTTGCTTCGTACCGCTCCACGCGGTCGATATCGACTGTGGTTCCGGGGAACTGGCCTCCCAGAAAGGGATCATAGGTGTTGTAGATCCCGCCGGTACCATAAAAGCCGTAATACGGCGTGAAGGTGGGATAGGCCCCGATGCCGGTGGTGGGGTAGGTATCCACATCGGTCGCCACGTTCCGATCGATGTTTTCACGCATCAGGCTGAACCCGGTATAGCCGCGCTGGCGCGTGAGTTCCGCGGCGCGGTAGAGAAGGTAGTCCTCGACCGTTTCGCGAGACGTGAACTGGTTACCGGCAAAGGAGACCCGGTACATTCCTTCGCCCAGCCGGGTGCTGCTATAGCCGAAGTCCTGTGCCGTCGCCGATGCGCTCTGCGGCGCATAGGGGGTGGACTGGCTGCAAGCTCCCAGGCTGATGGCGGCTGCTGACAGGACGGTGACTACTGCTAATCTGGTCATTCGCTTTCTCCTCAAGCGTTTGTAACCCCGTCCGTTTTGTTAGAGCGCCTGACGAAGACCCCTGTTCCCCCGGCCAATCCGCAAACCCGTTTATGAAGCGGATTTAATGCGCGTCTCATGCTGGCGTGATGTTGGCTGGGTAAACGGGCTGTCGAACAAGAATCTCTTGCGACAGGATACTCATGACAAAGCGTAAATTCTCACTTCGCCCTGCATCGGCCGCCATTCTGCTCGGGAGTGCTGCATTGGGCGGCATAGTCGGTGGTGCGGCGCTGGCCAGCGACGACGCCGCGATCGCCGGCGAGATCGCCGCTCCGGGTCCCGCTGCGGTGATGCAGAGCGGCGTCCATGCGACCCTTGCCGACATGGTCGAGGCGGTGGGTCCGAGCGTGGTGCAGATCCAGGTGCAACCCGAAGCGCGCTCGCGCACAGCCGCCGGCCCCATGACCCGCGATGAAGCGCTGCGCCGCTTTTTCGGGCAGCCTTCGCCCCATAGCGGCCGGGCACGGCCGGGCGGCTCGCTCGGCTCCGGCTTCATCGTCGATCCTTCCGGTCTCGTGGTCACCAACAACCATGTCGTCGCCAATGCCGACGTGGTGACGGTGCAATTGAGCGACGGCCGCGAACTCGAAGGGCGGGTGCTGGGCCGCGACGACAAGACCGATGTCGCCGTCGTGCAAATCACCCAAGGCAGCGGCTTCCAGGCCGTAGACTGGGGCGACAGCGACGGGACGCGCGTCGGCGACAGCGTCTTCGCGGTCGGCAGCCCCTTCGGGCTCGGCAATACGGTGACCTCCGGCATCGTATCGGCGCGCGGTCGCGAGATCGGGGGCGCCTACGACGATTTCCTGCAGGTCGACGCAGCCATCAACTCGGGCAATTCGGGTGGGCCGCTGTTCGATGCGAGCGGTCGTGTGATCGGCGTCAACACCGCCATCTTCACGCCTTCGGGCGGCAATGTCGGCATCGGCTTTGCCATCCCGGCACATCTCGCCCGCGAGATCGCCACAGAAATCGTCGAGAACGGCAGCGTCTCGCGCGGCCGCATCGGGGTCTCCATGACCGATCTCGACGAGGACATCGCCCGCCGGCTCGGGCTGTCCAGCGAGGTCGGCGCACTGATCGCCGAGGTCGAAGCGCGTGGCCCTGCGGCGCGCTCCGGTCTGAAGCCCGGCGACGTCATCCTGCGCTTCGCGGGCGAGAAGCTCGAGGATGGCCGCGATCTCGCCCGTTCGGTGGGCGAGGCAAAAGCGGGAACCAGAGTGCCGGTGGAAGTCTATCGTGACGGCAGACTGCTCGCGCTGGAACTGGCCATCGGCAGCGATCGGGTCGCGCGGTCCTGACCCGAGCGGGAACTGCCGGACCGAAAGGGCGTCGGCATCATAAGACGCCCTTTTCGGAGCCACCTTCTGTTGAAACTCCTGCTGATCGAGGACGATGCGAAGACCGCCGAGTATATCGCGCGCGGTCTGCGCGAGCTCGGCCATACTTGCAACCATCTCGCGAATGGTCTCGATGGCCTCTCCGCCGCCCTCGACGACGAGCACGATGCGGCGATCCTCGATCGCAATCTTCCGGGGCTGGACGGGCTCGCGTTGCTCACCGCGATGCGAGCGCAAGATGTTCGCACACCCGTCCTGCTGCTCTCGGCGCTGGGTCAGGTGGATGACAGGGTCGCCGGTCTCAAGGCCGGCGGCGACGACTATCTGACCAAGCCGTTCTCGTTTCAGGAGCTGATCGCGAGACTGGAGGCCATCACGCGCCGGAAAGACGCCGCCGCCAGCACGGATGGGTCCCGCTTGCAGGTCGGCGACCTGACGCTCGATCTGCTGTCCCGGACCGCCCGCCGCTCGGGGCGGGAGATCGAACTCGGAAACAAGGAGTTCCAGCTGCTCGAATATCTGATGCGGCATGCGGGCCAGGTGGTGACCCGGACCATGCTCATCGAGGCGATCTGGGACTACAACTTCAATCCGGGCACCAATGTCATCGACGTGCATATCTCGCGCTTGCGCGCGAAGATCGACGCGGAGGGCGAGACGGGAATGATCAGCACCGTCCGCGGCGCGGGCTATCGCCTCGATGCCCTCTGATCGCACCGCCCTGTTCCACAGCGCGGCCTTGCGCGGCGCGATCTGGATTACGCTGATCGCGCTCGCCACGACGGGGTTCGCGCTGACGGTGCAGTTCGCGCAGACCATGCGCCTGCTCGAGCAACGCAATCATGCCCTCGTCGACGACGAGGCCGCCAGCCTCCTTTCGCGCTACCGGGCGGCGGGACTGCAGGGGGTTGCAAGGGCCGTCCAGCAGGAAGGCGGCGCACCGCGGCTCAACGAATTCTTCTATCTGCTGGCGACACCGGGCGGCAGACCGCTGGCCGGAAATCTCGTCGAATGGCCGCGAGAAGTGAACCGGCCCGGCTATCATCGGTTCGAAACGCGGGTCGCCAGTAGCCGCGCCCCCTTGCGCGAGCGAAATGTGGAGGCGCGTGCGATCATCCTGCCGGACGGCTATCGCCTGCTGGTCGGGAATCTGTCCGACGAACGCATGGTGCTGCGCGATCGCTATCTTTCCGCGCTGGTCTGGTCGCTCCTCGCGACCGGCATTCTCGGTCTGGCGCTCGGCTTCTGGTACAGCCGCCGCGGCCTCTTCTTCGTGCAGGCGGCATCCGATGCCGGCAACCGGTTCCTGCGCGGCAAGCTGGACGAGCGCCTGCCCGTGTCCGCCCGGCGCGACGAATATGACCGGCTCGCGTGCACCCTGAACACGACCTTCGAAGAGATCGAGCGGCTGATCGGCTCGCTCCGCGCCGCGACCGAGGGGTTGGCGCACGATCTGCGGACGCCGATCACGCGCATCAGGGCACGGCTCGAATTGGCCGAGATGCAGCAGGCCGACGCCGAGCAGTTGCATGCGGTGATGGCGGAAAGCCGCGAGGATCTCGACGCCATCCTGCGGCTCATCGAGGATATCCTCGAACTTGCGCGTGCCGAGGCGATTGCGGAGGCTGGCTTTGCGCCTCTGCGGCTCGATGCGATCGTCGCCGAAGCGGTCGAGCTCTACGAGCCGCTGGCGGAGGAGCGCGGACTGCGTCTGCAGATGCATACCGCACCGGCGCAACTGTCCGGCTCGCGCTCGCTGCTTGCCCGCATGGTCACCAACCTTCTCGACAACGCGATCAAGTATTCGCCTCAGGGTGGGCGCATCCTGGTGGCGGTGGAAGCCACCGAACAGAGCGTCGTTCTGAGCGTCGCGGATGAAGGGCCCGGTGTGCCCGAAGCGCAGCGAGAGAAGGTCCTGCATCGCTTCGCCAGGCTCGATCCCAGCCGCTCGCAACCCGGCAGCGGCATAGGGCTGAGCATCGTGGCGGCGGCGGTCCGCGCGCATCGCGCCGAACTCGAGTTGCAGGAGAACAATCCGGGGCTGCGGGTCGTGATCCGCTTTTCGCAGACCCGTCGCAGCTAGGTGCGACCGAGGCGAGTTGACCCGTCGAGCGCCATCCCGAGGCTGATCACCGGCGTGCAGGCATTGAACCGAAAACTTGCCGAAAAACAATTACGCTCCGCCATCGCCAGATCGGCGGTAGAGAAGACTTGGATGAGTAATATCGTCGCCGTCGCAGGCCGTCTTCCTGGTCGCGGATGAAGACAACATCCGGATCTTCGAAGCAGGCGATCCGCAGCCCCGTACCGACCAGCGTCGCGAGTGAAATGTGGAGTGGCAACAAGCGTTCCAGATCCGGAAGTTCTGCTTCGCGCCCCCATTTCGGCTATCAAGAAGATTGCGGTTCCATCCCGAGAGCGGCCGTCAATCACAGAGGTCGTTTATCCATAATCAAGTACGCGCTGCCGTCCCCACGGGCTCTGTGCGGTCCTTTGGAAAGACGCGGTGTTGCTCCGCGGCAATCGTTGCGACGATCATCTGCTCAGTGCTGATAGGTAGCCAAGCACCACTTCGACTTGCGCCTGAGTTGGCAAGTGGCCGTCGAGCGTCAGAGAGCTCTCATTGGAAGAGGGGGCCTCGAGGGAAGATAGCTGGTTCTGTAGAAGGTCTGGAGGCATGAAATGCCCCTCTCTTTCTTCCATTCTCCGCATGAGTTCTCCTTGGTCGGTCTTTGGCCATACAAAGAGGATGTCATCGACGAAGCTTCGCAAAACGTCCCGATGCGAACTGCTGAGAGCAGAACAGCTCGCCACTGTGGGAGAATTTCGGGCCAATTGGCGTCCTACGCTTCTCAAAAAAGGTAAGCGATCTGCGTCGGTGAGTGGTTTCCCTGCCTTCATCTTTACGATGTTCGCGGGAGGGTGATGGTCGTCCCCTTCGATAAAATTCCGACCAAGGGTTTTGGCAAGAGACTTGGCGAGCGTTGATTTTCCGCAACCACTCGGCCCCATCACTACGATCGCGGAAAGCCCGGTCGGCCCATGGAGGATTTGTGGCCCGTCGCCGCTTGAGATCACCGAAAGCTTCGTGGTCATGGCCTCTCTTTCATTTCGGCCTGATATCGCCCTGGTATTGACGCCCGGATGGATCGGGACCCATCTGTCTTTTCTCTCGTTCAGCTCTCTCCAAATGCCATAGTGGAAAGAAGCGCAATCTCGCTTCGCCTAGAATCGAGCCGTGTATGCTGCACGACGATGGGTAAGTCGGATTCGATGATGCTGGCATAGTCCGTGTCGCGTGGCACTGGTTCCGGTTCTTCCAGATCGTTGAAACGCAGGTGGAGCGTGCGTTGGGGTGCTATTGAGACCCTATACGGCCCGACGGGTTCGCGATCCTTGAAGAAGATCGTGATAGTGAGATGTGCCTCGCCGTCACCGGCGTTGAGAATGCAGGCCGTCTCATGGCTGACCAGCGCCGGGTCGTCCTGATCCAAGCTGTCGGAGGGAATATAGCCTTCCGCGATCGCCCAGCGCTTCTTTCCGATCGGTTCCATCAATTTGCGAGCGCGTCAATGCGGCCTTGGTTCCCCGTCTCTGCAAGCTCGTGTTCGTTCCGAGAAACGGGGAGCGAGAAAAGCGGGAATGAGGAGGCCGCGTGATGGCGAGCGCACATCAGCAGGTTTGATCGCTTATCGGCCATTAAGCCCGCACAGCCGCATTAGGGAACTTGCGCATAATCAGGTGCTTTTTAAGGACATGCGCAACCGCTTCGTCCCTGAACCGCCCGTCGTGGTCGTCACCGGAGCCTCGGCTGGCGTGGGCCGTGCCGTGGTCCGTCGCTTTGCGCGGGACGGCGCTCGCATCGCGCTGATTGCCCGGGGAATGGACGGGCTCGAAGGCGCCCGCCGCGAGATTGAGCAGGTCGGCGGCAAGGCGCTGATCTGCCCGTGCGATGTCGCCAATGCCGAAGAGCTCGAGGAAACTGCCGAGCGGATCGAAAACGAGCTCGGCACGATCGATATCTGGATCAACGCTGCATTTGCCGGTGTGCTGTCGCGCTTCATGGATATGTCGCTGGCAGATTTCGACCGGGTGACGCAGGTCACTTATTTGGGCCAGGTCTATGGAACGCGCGCGGCACTCAAACGGATGCTGCCGCGCAACCGAGGTTCCATCGTCTTGGTCGGTAGCGCTCTTGCCTACCGCGGCATTCCGCTTCAGTCCGCCTATTGCGGCGCGAAGCACGCCATCCAGGGTTTTCACGATTCCATCCGTTCGGAGCTGATCCATTCCGGATCGCAGGTCCACGTAAGCATGGTCCAACTTCCCGGCGTCAACACCCCGCAGTTCGACTGGATCAAGACGAACCTGCCGAAAAAGCCCCGCCCCGCCAGTGCCAGTTATCAGCCCGAGGTTGCCGCCGAGGCGATCCATTTTGCCGCTCACAACCGGCGCAAGTCGCTCAAAGTCGGCTTCCCCACGCTGAAGGCGATCATCGGTGACCGGCTCGCCTCTCCCCTGCTCGACCGCTATCTCGCCCGAACCGCAATTTCCGGCCAGCAGGACAGCGAACTCGTATCGCCCGACCGGAAGAACAATCTCTACGAACCGGTGCCAGGGGATCATGGTGCGCATGGCCGGTTCGACGCTGAGGCCCGAGAGCACAGTCCCCAGCTGTGGTTGACGATGCATCGCGGGGCCTCGGCGCTGGGGGCGGCGGCGCTCGGCCTTGCGCTCATCGGCGCCTCCCGGCTTGTTCTCGGAAGGCGGCGCGGCTGATGCGGGGCCCTGGGCCCGACCAGTCCTATCCGCCGATCAGCGACTATGCCGCTATCGGCAATCTGCAAGCCTGTGCCCTCGTCTCACGCGAAGGTAGCATCGACTGGCTTTGCCTGCCCAATATCTCCGATCCGCCGCTTTTCGCAGGACTGTTGGATCATCTCGCGGGCGGCCATTTTCGGATTCATGCCGGCGGAAAAGCCGTGACCCGGCGCAGCTTCGAAGCGGGCACTCCGGTCTTGCGAACCAGCTTCGATGCGCAAGATGGCAGCTTCACGGTGACTGATTTTATCCATAGCCCTGTCAAAGGCCTCGCGGGGCGCATCGAACCGGAACGCCAGCTTATCCGACTGGTCGAAGCGACAGAGGGACGCCCAGTCGTACGGCTCGACTGTCAGCCGCGCCCGCCCGCCCGGAAGCGACCAAAGCTGCAAACGCGCGGGAAAATGGGGTGGGCCTGCCAGTATGGAGCCGATGTCGTGCTCCTCCAGACGGATATTGCGAATGCTGAAGTGACAGACGGGGGGCTAACCGCGAACGAGCGGCTCGAAGCGGGTGCGACGCGTCAGGCGTCGCTCTCCTTCTGTCGGCGCGACGCGGGCGTTATCCCCCCGCTCGGGGCTGAAAATCTAGAAAAACTGGAGACGACGATCGACTGGTGGAGGCGCTGGACCGAACGGATCACTTATCGCGGACCGTTCCGCGAGGCGGTCGAGCGCAGCCTGATCGTGCTTCGATTGCTCACCAGCGGAGAGACCGGAGCTGTGGCGGCTGCCGGGACGACGTCGCTCCCAGAATGGATTGGGGGATCGCGCAATTGGGATTATCGCTATTGCTGGATGCGCGATGCCCATTTGGTTCTTGCCGCCTTCATGCAAGCCGGATTTGATTTCGAAGCAAAGCATTATCTCCATTGGTTGATGCATGCGACACAACGCGACCAGCCCGGTCTCCGCCCGCTCTACGATATTCACGGGCGCAGCGATCTGAAGGAGAAGGTCGTTTCCGGCCTGGAAGGATACCGGCGCTCCGCTCCGGTGCGGACCGGAAACAATGCCAAGGATCAGCTGCAACTCGACAGCTACGGTTCCGTCGTGCTGGCAGCGCGCGAATTCGTGGCAAATGGAGGCGAATTCGACGCTTCCGAAGCAAGCCGCCTGCGTGGGTTCGGGCGCACTGTATGCGAGATGTGGGACCGGCCCGACAATGGGATATGGGAGATCCGCGGGCGCCGCATGCATCACGTCTATTCGAAAGCAATGTGTTGGGCCGCGCTCGACGGCCTGCTGGAGATTGATCGCACCGTTCCGCTGCTCCACGACCGTCTACGATTCGAGGAGGAAAGGCGCCGTATCAAGGACGCCGTTCTCGAGCATGGATGGAACGCACAGCGCGGCGCCTTTACCGGAGCATTCGGTCACGAGCATCTGGACGCCAGCGTCCTGCTGCTGCCCCGCATCGGTCTCATAGCCGCGGACGATCCGCGCATGTGCAGCACCTTCGATCGTATCGAAGACGAACTGGCGCAAGGACCATTCGTCTGGCGCTATGCGCGCGGGGTGGATGGAATGGAGGAACCCGAAGGTTCATTCCTCGCCTGCGGCTTTTGGGCGTGCGAATATCTTGCGCTGCGCGGCGAGAAGGCGGCAGCACGCAGACGCATCGCCGCGCTACTCGAAGCGGCCAACGACCTTTGGCTTATGGCAGAAGAGTATGATCCCGCCTCACACACGATGCTCGGCAACTTCCCACAGGGTCTCTCTCACGCGGCTTTTGTCGACGCGGCCTATGCCGCAGGAGAGGGGGAGGCATGAACCCAGCGCTACACGAGGTCATCAGCAACTGGATATCGCCTGCCGTCTGGGGACTCGTGGCAACGGCTATCATGGCATCTGTGCTGCAAACTGCTCAGCTTATCGGCCTGTCCCGCCTGAGCCTGCCCTTTTTGTTCGGCACCTTCGTGGTTTCCAGCCGCCGAAAGGCGATTGTATGGGGCTATGCGCTCTATCTCTTGGGAGGGTGGCTGTTCGCCTTCGTTTATGCTCTGCTGTTCGCAACCCTCGGCAGATCGGATTGGTGGGTAGGCGTGCTGCTGGGCGCCGCCCACGGCCTGTTCCTGATAGCGGTGTTCCTGCCAATGCTCCCTTACATCCATCCGCGCCTGGCGACCGAATTCGATGGGCCGGACCGGACCAGAAGGATCGAACCGCCAGGCGCCTTCGGCCTCAACTATGGCCGCAACACTCCGCTCATAACTGTCCTGGCGCAAACCGCTTACGGGCTGATTCTCGCGCTCGGCTACGGATAGAGCTAGTCTTCGAAGGACAGAACGAGGAGCATCAGGGAGCCGCTGCGATTGCTCCATGATCCAGCTCTTCAGACAATGAAGCGGTTCCAGCCGCCATAGGGCAAGCACCGTAATCCTGGAGCCCCATTCCGGGTGGAATCTCGCGTGCGAGGAGATCCAGGAGCCATAGGGAGTCCGATACAACGAAGTCAGCGCAGACCATCTGACAGGTCTCTCGCCTTTCTCGTCTCGACGCCTATCCACGTGAGCTCTCGTTGCCACAGCCAGGAGGATACCTTCGGGTCGCCTCTGATTGCTCGTGAACAAGGGGCCGACGCCGCGGCTTGCCCATGGCCGAAACCTCGAATGGCCTGGTCGCGATCCCGGCCGCAGTTGTGGCGAGCCAGATCACCCGATCAGCGGTGGAATGGAATCGTAGATCGTACCGACAGTAGCGATGGCAAGTCCGAGTCCCGCAACGCTGGCGAGCTTAGGTTTGCCGGCGCGCAGGAAAAGCCAAGAAAGTGCACCCAGCGCGAAGGTGGTGAACGCGAGCGCCAACCAGCGGGCGGCGGGTTCGCCGGGGAAGGTGACGCTGGCGACCCACAGCAGGGTGAAATGCGCCGCCCAGACGATGAAGGCCAGGACAAGCGTGCGGAAGTCGTGCCGATTGCGAAAGTCCTGCATGGCCTTACCCTCCCGGGAGCAGCCGGATGACGAGCGCCAGGACCGCGCCCTGCACGCCGACGTAGCCGATGAAGCGGCTGACTGTGTCGAGCGTGACGCTGGCCGGCGGGGTTATCAGCCCGCGACCGCTGCGAAAGCCGAGATAACCGGCCAGAAGCGCGCTGATTGCGGTCAGGCAGCCCTGATAACCCACCGCCGCGAACACCGTGGCGCCTTGCCCGCTGGCCACGGGATCGAGCCCTGCTTCGCTCCAGCCGGACCAGTCCCACCAGACGCCAAGGGCCAAACAGGTCGCAGCGAGCGCCGCGGTGATCCATGGCAACTGTCCAGCGGGAATCCCGGGCTTGCGCCAGGACAGCATGCGGCGTGAGAGCCAGGCGAGGGCCGTCGTCGCTCCGAACAGCCCAAGGATACCCAGCGTCTGTTCCAGCGGCGGCGCGGCGATCCAGATGTCCGGACGCAGGCCGAACAGGTAGAGATAGGAAAACAGCATCATGGCGCCGATCATGCCCATGACCACCATCAGGACATTGAGCCCCCACCAGCCATGGCTCGAGGGGCCGGTAATGGCGACCGGCACCGTGATCCCGGCGCCGATATCGGCGGTCTTCTGTTCGAGGGGCGGATCGCTGTCCCACATCCAGCGCAACATGCAGCCCACCGCGATCACACCGCAGAACATCGCGAAGGCATAGGCCTGCACCGTAAGCGACAGGAAGAACGCGGCTGTGAAGAACGCCGCCGCCGTGGGAAATGGCGAGGGTCCGGGGATGATCTGCAGATATTGCGGCTCGGCATTGATCGGGCTGGTGATGATCGTCTCCCGCAGCCCGGTGGCGCTGTTGGGCAGGAAGTAGCGCCCTTCCTGCGTATCCTTGGCCAGATCGGGATCGTCCCACAGCGGATCGCGGCTCTTCACCAGCGGCAGCGAGCGGCTGGAGTAGAGGCCGGCGGGCAGCCATTCCAGCGTCCCGGCATCGTAAACGTTGCCGGCCGATTCTGCTGCGGTGAAGCGGAAATTGCGCGCCAGGTCATACAGGAACAGCGCGACCCCGGCGGCAATGACGAAGGCACCGACGGTCGAGATCAGGTTAACCAGGTCGAGCTCGCGGCCCGGAAGATAGGTGTAGACCCGGCGTGGCATGCCGAGGAAGCCGGTCAGGTGCATCGGCATAAAGGTGATGTGAACCCCGCTGAAGAACAGCGCGAAGACCCACCGGCCGAGCCGGTCGGACAGCGCGTTCTTGCTGGTCATCCCGGCCCAGTAATAGAACGCGCCGAACAGGGGCATCACCATGCCGCCGATCAGCACGTAATGCAGGTGGGCGACGATGAAGTAGGTGTCGTGCGCCTGCCAGTCGAACGGCACCATGCCCACCATCACCCCGGTCAGCCCGCCGATGGTGAAGGTTACAATGCTGCCGGTCACAAACAGCGCCGGCGCGGACCAGCGAATTCTCCCGCTCGCCAGCGTGGCGATCCAGCAGAACACCTGTATCCCCGCGGGCAGGCTCACCGCCATGCTCGCGGCGCTGAAATAGCCGGTCGAGACGCGCGGCATGCCGGTGGCGAACATGTGATGCGCCCAGACGCCGAAGCTGATGAACCCCGTTGCCACCAGCGCGACCACATTGAGCCGGTAGCCCACCAACGGCACGCGCGCGATCGTCGCCACCATCATGCTCATCATGCCCGCGGCGGGGATGAAGATGATGTAGACTTCCGGGTGGCCGAAGAACCAGAACAGATGCTGCCATAGGAGCGGGTCGCCGCCGCGGGTGGGATCGAAGAAGGGCCAGTTGAACGCCCGCTCCAGTTCCAGCAGCGAGGTGGCGGCGATGATCGCGGGGAAAGCCAGGATGATCATCACGCCGAACACCAGCATCGCCCAGGCGAAGATCGGCATCCGGTCGAGAGTCATCCCCGGTGCCCGGGATCGCAGGACGCCGACGATGATCTCCACCGCGCCGGCAATGGCGCTGATCTCGATGAAGCCGATCCCCAGCAGGTAGAAATCCGTGTTGATCTCGGGCGAGAAGGCGATGCTGGTCAGCGGCGGATACATGAACCAGCCGCCGCTGGGGGCGAGGCTGAAAAAGATCGAAGCGAAGAACGAGAGGCCGCCGATAAGGAACATCCAGAACCCGTAAGCGGCCATGCGGGGGAACGGCAGTTCGCGCGCTCCCAGCATCTGCGGCAGCAGCAGCATCCCCGCCGCCTCCACCGCGGGCACGGCGAACAGGAACATCATCATGGTGCCGTGCATGGTGAAGAACTGGTTGTAGGTTTCCTGCGGCAGGAAATCCTGCAGCGGAGCGGCCAGTTGCACCCTCATCCCCAGCGCGAGGATCCCGGCGAGCAGGAAGAACAGAAAGGCCGTGGAGAGGTGGAAAAACCCGATGTAATTGTTGTTGATGCCCTTCAGCAGTCCCCAGCCGGTGGGCGCTTTCCAGATCCGGTCGAGTTCCTCCACCTCGCCTTCGGGGCGCGGGGCGTGAACCGGGAAGAGCTTGTAGAGATCGTGATCGAAGCCGGTTTCGGATTCGCGCCCGGCCATTGCGTCGCCTCCGCCAACTGCGCTCACCTCTGTTGCTCCAGCCAGATTGCGATAGCCTCGAGCTCGTCGGCGGAAAGCCGGTCGTAGGTCGGCATACGATTGCCCGGCTTGATCGACTGGCTGTCGCCGATCCAGCCCATCATCGTCCCGCGATGATTGGGCAGGATGCCTGCGCCCAGCGTCAGGCGTGCACCCACATGGGTCAGATCTGGCCCCGCCAGCCCGTTGGCCTCGGTCCCGGCGACGCGGTGGCAGGCGCCGCAGCCGCTATCCATGAACAGAGCGCGGCCAGCAATTGCGGTGGCGGCTTGATCCGTTCGCGCGGGCAAGTCTGTATCTCGGACCACCGCAGGCATCGGGCCGGTTCGCGCTGGCAGAGCGGCGGGGCTGTCGCCGCCCTCGAGCCGCGCCTGCAACCACGCTTCCCATTCGCCCGCTTCATGCGCCACCGCGACGAAGCCCATCAGTGCATGCGGCCCCCCGCAATACTCGGCGCAAACCCCGCCGAACCGTCCGGGCCGGTCCGCCTGCACAAGCAATTCGTTGAGGCGACCGGGGACCATGTCCTTCTTTCCCGAAAGATGGGGCACCCAGAAGGAATGGATCACATCGTCGCTCAGCAGTTCCAGCACCACCTTTTCGCCGACCGGCAGATGCAGCTCGTTCGCATCGCGCAGCAGCACATCGCCATCGGCGTCCAGATACTCGACATCGAACCACCACATATGCCCGGTCACGCGCACGCGCATTTCATCGCCGCTGATCTCCTCGGTCAGCGAGGCGGTGAGCAGCAGGCCCCACACCAGCAGAACGGTCAATACGATGCCGGGAAAGGCGATCCCGCCGATCCACACGGCGCGCTCGCCGCCCAGCCTGCGACGCCATTTGTCAGGTCCTTTGGCCGCCACCCACAAGGCGGCGACTATGACGCAGGTGACGATGACGCCCATGCCGAACAGCGCCCAGGCGAGCACGGTTACGCTGTCCGCATAGGGGCCTGCCGGATCGAGCACCGGCGGCGGCCATCCCCAGAACGCGTCAAGCATCGTCGAGGCCGTAGAGATAGGCCGCGACATCGGCGGCTTGTGGCTGGGTAAGCGGCATGGCGGGCATCGTCGAACCGGGCTTTGCTTCGGGTGCGTTACGGACGAAGTGGGCGAGATTGGCCGGGGTGCTGGGAAGCGCTCCGGCGATCAGACCGATATCGTCGAAGCCGACCAGCGATGGGCCCAACCGGCCCCTGGGCCAGCCGATGCCCGGAATTTCGTGGCATGCTGCGCAGCCTGTTTCCTTGATCAGCGCCAATCCCCTCTCTGCATCGGCTCCGCTGCGAACATAACGGGGGCCGGGAACCTCCTTGCAGCCGGCCAATGCCAGCGCGGCAGCGGCCCATACGGCGGTGTTCGTATGGCGCCACCACCAGCGGCTTTTTTGCCCTTCGCGATGCACTCGGCGGGTCGCTCGCTCGGGAACCGTCACGGTGCGGGGAAGGTTCCCGTCGGGATGGCCCGGCTCTTCCGTTCGTTCTTGATCCTGTTCGCTTCCGCCGCTGCGACCGCCTGCAACGAAGCCGAGCCGACCGTCGGGAAGTGGGAGCGCACCGGCGAACTGGTGGCGCTGTCCGGAGGCGACGCCGGCGCGCGCGGTGCCTGCATCACCTGTCACGGTCTTCGTGGAGAGGGCGACGGCAAGCTCGTGCCGCGGCTCGCCGGGCTCAACCCCGGCTATATCGCCCGGCAGCTCGATTATTTCGCCACGGGCCTCAGGCGGCATCCGCAAATGGTCTGGATCGCCGACCAGCTCGACTGGCACTCCCGCCAAAAGGTTGCGTTCCATTACGCCGCAATGCCCGTCCCCCCTGAGGTGCCGCGCACCGTCGCCGACGGGCCCTTGCCGGATGCGGTCTGTTCTCCCCGCATCGCGCGGCTCTATTTCTTTGGCGATCCGCAGCGCGGCCTGATCTCCTGCGCAGAATGCCACGGTCGCGACGGGATGGGGATAGGGCAGGGCAATCCGCCGCTCGCTGCGCAGCCCGCGCCCTATCTGGAGGCGCAGCTGCGACACTGGCGGACTGGAGAACGCTATGGCGATCCGAACGGCGCGATGACTCATATCAGCCGGCTTCTGCACGAGGAGGAGATTGCTCCCCTTGCGGCTTTCGCCTCGCGCCTGCGGGCTTCCAGTCGGTATCCGGCACTTCCGGCAGCATGCCTTCGAACACGTCGTCCCGATCCCAGAAGTGGTGCTTGATCGCCGCGCCGGCATGCGCCGGTATCAGAAGCGCGAGAATCACGACGCAGAAGACATGCACATCGAGAGAGCTTTCCAGCACCCACGACTGCCATTCGGGCGAGAAGTCCTGAAACGGCATGGGGGGTATCCGCACCAGCCCGGCGATATACAGCGGCCGGGCAGGCTGGATCGCGGACCATAGCATGTACCCGCTCAGCGGCATGATCACGAACAGCGTGTAGAACATGGCGTGGATCAGATGCGCCACCCCGCTGCGCCAACCGGCGTTGTCGGCATCGTTGATCGGCCCGGGCACCATCAGCCGCCAAAGCAGGCGAAGCGCGCCCAGCAGCAGCAGAGTGAGGCCGAGACCGCTGTGGCGGGCATAGGCATCCAGCTTGTCGGCCCCGACAAGGTAGCGCTGCATCCACCAGCCGGAGAGCAATTGATAGATCACGAGTGCGGCCATGGTCCAATGGAAGGTAACCCCCACAGGGGTGTACTTCCCGCGGTCGCGATAGCTCTTCGACCAATCACGGAAGAACTCGGACAGGTTCACCGGGCGGGTTCAAGTCGCAACGATCGGTAGAGCACGGCGAGCGCGACCAGCAGATAGATGGCCGACCCGGGCACCCACATTAGGATGCCGGACAATTGCTGGTCCTCGAGCGGCGAAAACCCCCAGGCCTGGGTCGTCAGCCAGTGCGGTTGGTAGAAGGCGCGACCGGCGAAGATCAGCAGCGCGGCCAATAGCCCCATCAAGACCATGGTTGCCAGAAGCGCGATCACGGCGGCGCCTGCATCGGCCTGCCGCAAACGGGCCCACCAGCCGGCGGAGGAGAGCAGCAGGCTGGCTTGCATGATCCAGAACAGCGCGTCGCTGGAGAGAGCTGCGGAATAGAGCGGCGGAGCGTGCCAGGCCCAGAAGATCAGCATGTGCAGCGCCGTGAGCTGCGCCAGGGACAGGTGCCGAAATGCCCGCTGCACGGGGCCGAACCCGGCGATGAGCGGGGCGAGGGCCGCAACCAGGAGGACGTGATGAACCGCCCGCACCGCGAACAGGGACGAACCCAGTGCGCAGAAGGGCGAGATGTAGAGGAAGGCGAAGATGGCGGCGGCGGCGATGGCGCGTCTGCGGCCTTCGCCATCGAGGCCGCCGCGAAGCAATGCCCAGCCAAGAGCCGCAGCCAGCACCAGCATCAGCACCGGATCGAAGTTGAACCGCAGCCACCACTCGGCCGGGACGGGAGCAACCCCACAGTAAGGTACCCAGGAATTCACGCCAGCTGTCATCAAGAGTGCCCACCCTGCTTGCTCTTGGTCATCCCTATCTACGCGTTCCTGTTCGGCGGGTTCCAGATCGGCCTGTCCGAGGGATCAACCGGTGGCTGCGAAGCGCTGTGATGGAACTTGTGCAATACCGGGTGCCTTCAGCAACATGAACAAAAATCGCAGCGATCCGCCGGTCGAACCGTCGGCATCGAACATACCGTTACGACGTGCCGTAGAGCGGCATCGACATTGGTGAAGACGGTCGCTGCCGAGGAGGACTCGAGTTTGCCCGCCGAGGATACGGCTTCGGTCATCAGGCGTCAGGCGGAGCCGGCGAATGCCTCCTCTACCTCCGCCAGCAGCGCTGCCTCGCAATCCTTGTAACGGGGGGAGAAGTGAAACGGCTCTACCCTTTTCGCTTCGCATTCGCGCGCGATCTCGCCTGCCGCCCGCGTGGTGAGGTGCGCTCGGTCGAATGCGAGCGCGGCATCGGCGGCGCGAAAGGAAGCTTCGATGAACAGGATCCTCGCACCGGCACCAAGCGATCTGAGTGACTGCCGGTTGGCGGCTGTGTCGCGAAGGTCGGTCGCGTAGCAGATCTTCCCGCCCGGCTCGACGCTCACCAGATGGCGCAATTCGGATAGAGGTTTTGCGGATCCGCTCGGCAATCTGATAGGCAGTTGGTCGTCACCGCCGCGGCGGATCGCCTCCTTCAGGCCATGGAGCCACTTTCCCCGCTCGAGCCCCGCTTCGTCGAGCCGGTTGCGCCAGACGTTGACCCGATGTGGCTCCTCCAGCGCGAACGCAAGACAGGGACCGTGGTGCTCCAGAATGCTCGCCGACAGCTTCCAGCGAGGGGTTTCGAAGATCATGCCTCCTCGGGCCTCGGCTTCGCCCAGGGGCTCGGGTTCGAAGCGCTGGGAGAACCGGAATCGCGTGCGTCGCAGGCATTCGGGTGCAACCAGTTCAGCTGCCTCGATGACGAGTTCGGTCGTATATCGCTGCGCCAGGTCCCAGGTGTAGCCCTGCAGCTTGTGCCCGAGCCGGTCTGCAAAACCCTCGGGTCCGGCCAATTCTATGCGGGCATCGCGGCCGACATTCACCCGAAGCAAGGCGTCGAAACCGATCAAATGGTCCATGTGCATGTGCGACACGCCAACCGTGCCGACACGCAGCAGGTCACGCGCGGAGAGTGCGGACAGATCTCCCATGTCGAGCAGAACCGCCTCGCGCTGGTGCGAAAACTCCACGAAAAGCGCGGGATTGCCATATCGGCCGTTTACCAGCCGTGGCCGCAAGGAAGTGCTCATAAGCGCGCAACGCAGCAGTTGCTGCCGGGCAGGCCTCGTCGGGCGGGTCCGGCTCCGCTCCTACCTTTTGGACGCAGATTGCCGCTCCGGATCGAGCCCTGTGGCGGGCACATCCGTGTTGTCACCGTCCTCCATTCCGAACCGGGTTGTGGCAGCCTCCCCTCCTTTCTGGAGCCGATAGGTATCCTGGGTCGAACCATCGTCGCTCTTCTTTGCGGCGGGGTCGGTGGGTTGCTTTGGCATCTATAAACTCCTCTGGTTGCTGCATAACCAACGCGCGAGCGTCGCCCGGGTTCATTGGAGCGGACCTTGGTTCCGTGTGCGGTATTCGCAGCAGCAAACGGCCCCGGTTCCGCGATCACGGCCAACGTGCCTTCACCAGCTTCACGCTCGGCGCGTCCTCCACATCCTCCCAGCCGTATCGGGCGATGGCGTCATTGCTCTCATGTGCCTCGCGCCCCGGTTCGAGCGACCAGGTGATATGATAGGTGCCGCCGTCCGGGCGTCGATGGCTGCCCGCTACCTCGACCACCAGCGCCTCGACGCCCGCACCGTCATCTGCATGGCCGATCACGACGGCCCGATCGGCATCGGGCACGGGCGAAGATCCGTCGGCGGGGCCGTGGGTGACGTGATCGGCAATCGTGTTGCAATAGCGAGGCGGAAACCGGTCGAGCAGGTTGGATCGATGCTCCGCATCGAGCTTCCAGCCAAGCCACACCTGCTGCGTCACGGCGACCCCGTTGCGGGCAATGAAGATTTGCCTGTGTCGCTGGACATCGCGATGTCTCCTCTCGGCGAACCCAACGGGTCCGACCGACGGGGGTTTCCCGATATCTGCAGCAGAAAACGCACCTTGCCCTCTCAGGGCAATGTCGCGCCGACGATATGGCTCGCCTCTTCGCTCGCCAGCATCGCGCTAGGCCGGCGAGTTCCTCGGGTTTTGCTCTTTTTGCTGAGAACTAAGTTGCACGATGCGGGAGCAGCGCCGCCTGATTGATCTAGTCCCGCTTGATCATCTCGTCGGCGAGTGGTCCGTCTGCTGAAGGTCGGCTCTTCGGGATATTCGCTCCTCTTCCGGAGTGCGCTGCCTGATCGACGCGGACTGGAACGAGCTGGCTCAACACTCGGGCGGTGGACCTCAGCGCTGCAAGAACCAGGTAAAGACCCGCTCTGGATCTGGCTTGGTCAGGAAGCCGCCCAAAGACAGGCGACTGGACGTGCAACCGAGCAGTAACTGTGACCAGCGTGTAACCGAGATGCCGAGCAGGAACTGGAGCTGACTGCCGCCGGCGGCGTTAGTGTCGTAAAGGAGAGCCTGGTGGATTCATCGATCGAGACGCACACGATAGGAAGCGGACGGAAGCTGCTGCTTGTGCATGGGCTTGGAGGAAGCTGGAGGTCTTGGTCGCCGATCCTTCCGATAGTTTCCGCGCAAAGACAAGCGATCATGATCGACCTGCCGGGGCACGGCGAATCTCCTGCCCACCCCGATAGTGGCACCTTTCGCGGCCTTGCCGTCAGCCTGGAGACATACATCCTTCGCGAGGGCCTAGGTCCCATTGATGTCGCAGGCGTTTCGCTTGGCGGGCGCCTCGTGTTGGAGCTGGCGAGGCGGGGTTGTGTCCGGGATGTCGTGGCACTCGATCCCGGCGGTTTCTGGCAGGGGTGGGAGCGAGCCTATTTTAGATGGACGCTCGGCGCTTCGCTCAGGCTCCTGCGCCTGCTGAAGGGTCAGCTTGGCATGCTCAGCGCATCGCCAGTCACCCGAACTGCCCTGCTCGCTCAACTCTCGGCGAGGCCGTGGGCTTTGTCCCCCGAGTTGGTCGAGAGGGAACTTGCATCCTTTGCCAAGACGCCAACTGTGGCTCCGTTGATCAAGGATCTGGCCGACGGTCCCGCGCAAGACGGGCCAGCTTCGTCATCGGTTGGTCGCATCACAATTGGCTGGGGCGGAAAGGATCGCCTGTGCCCGCCGCGGCAGGCCGCCCGCGCTCGCGAAGCCTTCCCTCATGCCGCACTCCATTGGTTCGAGGAGAGTGGGCATTATTCGATCTGGGACTGCCCAGAGCAAGCGGCCCGACTGATACTTGAATCGACCGGAAAGGTCAGCGTGACCAACTCTCGCTAGCCCGGAACCGACGGCCCCTTGGAGGCGCCGGCGGCCGCCTCCTCGTAATGAAAGCTGCCTGACTGCTGACGACCCAGTTGCAGCCGTCCCGAATATGGCTCATCCTCGACAGATGGATAGCACCTGGCATCGCATCCGATACGACTGGTCAGGAAAGATTGCATTGCTAATTGTCTTCGGATGTTTGGCGCTTGTGCTCGTTGCCCTCCAAGCTGGCCCATCGTCTAACGTAGAAGGCCGCATCCTCCGAATTGGGAGCAGTCCCGATGGGTTTGGACACGATCCGGTGCTCACTGTCGAATTACCCGACGGGACAATCCAAACGGTATTAATCGAAGCACCCTATGTTGCCGACTGCAATGTAGGCAGCAAAATAGTTCTGATTAAACGCCGCTTGAGATACTCAGCCTATCCGCCAGGGTGTTGACCTCAAATGTCAGCTCCCACCCAGAACTAGCCACTTCCAGCTACTCGAGGACAGCCCGAAACCTGCCTGGCAACTTCAGCGACTTTGCCGCCGAAAGCCGAAACGAAGAAGGTGGTAGCAAGTAAGTCTGTCTAACCCTGGAGGTCGATCAACTGCGGCACAGGGAAATAGAACCAACGCATTCGGTCCCGGTCGAGAGGTGATGATAGGATGAAATCATGGCGTGGCTGATCTGTCTCAGGAAGACCAGACTCCCTCCCACCCGAGACAGTGCTGCGAAAAACGCTTGGAGCCATCGAGCTGAATCGGCAGGCCCCAAGCCGGGAGGCGCTACCCCCATGCAGACGAGTTCGTCACTTCCCATCTAACCCCACTTGCGTTCGGCTAGGGATGGGTGGCGTCGGACGGCATAGGAGTCGCAAATAGCGGAAATGTAGAGCTTTCCGCGTGATTCTGGAGGGGATTGGAGCGGCCTGAAAAGGCCGGTGGCGGAGACGGAGGGATTCGAACCCTCGGTACCCGGTTGGGGTACGGTTCCTTAGCAGGGAACTGGTTTCAGCCACTCACCCACGTCTCCGCAACGGACGCATCTCGGCTGCGAGGAGCGCGCTATAGCCAGAGCTTTGTTTGCCTTCAAGGGGCTTGGCGCCGCGATGTGCGATTAGCACCGGGAGGGATTGGCGCGGTTCGATTCGCCTCGTTTTCGATTCGGTTCATCGCTCACTCATTGCGGGGCGGCGATTGGAGGATTCTTGTCGAACTGCCGATCTATGCCCGCAGGGAGGGGCGCATCATGACCAGACCCGCCAGCCTTGCCCGCCGCTTCACCGCAGCCGCAGCCGCGGTTTTCGCCTTGCTCGCCAGTCCGCTGTCAGCGCAGCTCGAGACGGTCGATCCGAACGAGGCGCTGCAATATCCGATCGATGGCGACCTGGAAGAGACGCCGGGCGACCAGTCGGTCTACGCCGAGCCGCAGACTTCCGCCCCGGCAGCGCCCTATTCCCCAGAGCCCCAACCCCGCGACGGGACGAACGTGGCGCCAAGCTGGAGCGAGCCCGCTTCGCCCGGCTCGGCCGCTACCGATTACAGTGCAGGCCGCGAGGCTACCGGCAGTGCGATCCCGCCCGTCGTCGCCGAGGCCGAGCAGACCTATCGCGAAGACGATCTGATCGGTGCCGCGCAGGGGGTGTTCGGCGACGGCGCCAAGGAAGTCGCCACGTTGATCCGCCGGCTTCTGGCCGACCAGGGCGAACCCAATGCCTATATCGTGGGACGAGAAGCGAGCGGTGCCTTCATCGTGGGTGCTCGCTATGGGTCGGGCACGCTCTATCACAAGGTCGAGGGCGAAAGGACGGTCTACTGGACCGGCCCCTCGATCGGATTCGACGCGGGCGCCAACGCCGGCAGCACCTTCGTGCTGGTCTACAATCTCTACGACAGCGAGGAATTGTACGAGCGCTATCCCGCGGGCGAGGGTCAGCTCTATGCAGTCGGTGGCTTGACCGCCTCCTACATGCGCAAGGGCGATGTGGTGCTGATCCCGATCCGCGTGGGTGCCGGGCTGCGGCTGGGAATCAACGCCGGTTACATGAAGTTCTCCAAGGAACAGCGCTGGCTTCCCTTCTGACGGGGCCCTGCGAGAGACGGGTATCGCCGCTCGCCTAGCGCGATAGAACCGCTGACCCGACGGGAAGTGTTTTCCTGTTGCCGCGTTCCGCAGCTGTCGGCATGGACGCTGCATGCTCGAAAAGCTTCAGTCACAACCCGCCGATGCGCTGCTCGCGCTGATCAAGATGTACGCCGACGACGAGCGCGAGGACAAGATCGACCTCGGGGTCGGGGTTTATCGCACCGGCGAGGGCGCGACCCCGGTATTCTCTGCCATCAAGGGCGCGGAGACCAGGCTGCTCGAGCAGCAGGATTCCAAGAGCTATCTCGGCCCCGAGGGCGACATGGGCTTCGTCCAGGCGCTGATGCCCTACGTGTTCGGCGAGGATGCGACGATGGGCGGGCGCATCGCCGGGATGCAGACCCCCGGAGGCACCGGTGCGGTCCGTCTCGCGCTGGCGCTGGCGCAGCGTGCCGGGGCGGAGCGGGTTCATCTGGGGCTGCCGAGCTGGCCCAACCATGTGCAGATCCTTGAGGATCTGGGAATGGAAGCGGTACCGTTCGACCATGCCAACGCCGACGGCAGCGCCAATCTCGCGGCGCTGATCGCCGCGATCGATGGCGCCGCCCCCGGCGATCTGGTGCTGCTTCACGGTTGTTGTCACAATCCGACCGGGATCGATTACACGCCCGAGGATTGGGACGTCATCGCCCAAGCGCTGGAGCGCAACGGCGTCTTGCCGCTGCTGGACATCGCCTATCAGGGGCTGGGTCGCGGGCTCGACGAGGATGTCTCGGGCGTGCGTGGCGTGCTCGCCGCCGTGCCCGAGGCGCTGATCGCCTACAGCTGCGACAAGAACTTCGGTCTCTATCGCGACCGCGTGGGCGCCTTCTACGTGATGGCGCAGGATGGCGGGACGCTCGACACGATCCTGTCCAACGCCAATGCTCTGGCGCGGGCGACCTGGTCGATGCCGCCCGATCATGGCGCCGCGGCCGTGCGGATTGCGCTGCGCGATCCCGATCTGACCAGAGAGTGGCGCACCGAACTCGACGGGATGCGCGATCGGATGCGCGATGTGCGCCGCCAGCTAGCTGCGGCCGACAGCGATGCGCCGGGGCTCAATCTGGCCGCGCTGACCGAGCAGAACGGGCTGTTCGCCGTCTTGCCGCTGGATCGCGGCCAGATCGCCGCGCTGCGCGAGGAGCATGCGATCTACATGGCCGGCTCGGGCCGGATCAACATCGCCGGGCTGCACGTAGGCAACATCGGCAAGTTCATCGCTGCGCTGGCGGACGTCACGCAGCGCTGATCCGCGACGCTGAAATCGGGCTGGGTTCCCGCCGAACCTAATTCTGCAGGCTCTGCATCCGCTTGAGATAGCGGGCCAGCACATCGATCTCGAGATTGACCGAATCCCCCTGGGTCAGCGAGCCCAGCGTGGTGACCCCCGCAGTTTGCGGGATGATGTTGAGCACGAAATCGCAGCTGCCATCGGGGCGGTCGTCGACATCGTTCACGGTCAGCGAGACCCCGTCGACCGTGATCGAACCCTTGGGCGCGATGAACGCGGCATATTCGGCGGGAGCTCGGATCGCCAGCCGTGTCGAACCGCCCTCGGTTCGTGCCATTTGGACGGTGCCGCAGGTATCGACATGGCCGGTGACCAGATGGCCGCCCAGTTCGTCGCCCAAGCGCAGCGCGGGCTCGAGGTTGAGCCGGCGACCTTCCTGCCACATCTCGGGAACGCTGCGCGAGACGGTTTCGCCCGACACATCGACGGCGAACCAGGCGTCGCCGGGGGTGCCGCCGCGCTCCACGACCGTCAGGCAGACCCCCGAACAGGCGATCGAGGCACCCATGTCGATTGCTTCCGGATCGAAGGGGCAGGTGATCCTGACTCGCCGGTCGGCCCGATCTTCGACGCTGTCGATAGTCCCGACGGCAGTGACGATCCCGGTGAACATGGTCGTGTCTCCTCGCGCCGTCCGGCGCTTCGATTGCAGATCTGCCGCTCTTGCTCCGGTGAGCGGGCGAACGGGGGCCTCGCGCTGGTACGCATCGGCGTCCGCGCTGCCAAGCGCAAGGAATGCGCAGCTAGCGGACGCGCGCAAAGGCTTCGTAGGTGTCGGTGCCGAGCCCACGCCGCTCGACCAGCTTCCAGCGCCCATGCGCCTCGGCGAGATCGCCCAGCCGAATGTCCGCGATTCCGGAAATTCCCTCGCCCACAAGGATCGGGGCGCGATAGATATCGAGCCGGTCCACCAGATCGGCGACCAGGAAGGCGGCGGCGGTCTGCGCGCCGCCCTCCACATAGAGGTAGAGCATGTCCTGCAACCCGGCGATGTCCTCGGGTGCGGCGATCGTCCGCACCCCGTCGATGGCGAGAGCAGTCAGCACGACGGGTAGCGGACTGCGGTTTTCGAGGCCGCGCAGGCGGACGTCGAGGCGGGGCCGGTCTGCGCGCCAGGTTCCGCCACCCACCAAAATGCCATCGGCGAGCGCGCGCCGCGAATGAACGTGCGCGCGTGCCGCCTCGCCGGTAATCCAGCGACTCTCGCCCGAGGGCAGCGCGATCTTTCCATCGAGCGAGAGCGCAAGCTTGAGAGTGACGTGGGGGCGACCACGACGGGCGCGGGTCAGATACCCTGCCAGACTTTCGCGAGCAGCGGCCAACTCGATCAACTCGGCGCTCACTCCCGCGTCGCGCAGCCGCACCAGCCCGCTGCCGGCAGTTCGCGGATCGGGATCCTCGCAGCCGATTACCACGCGTGCGACGCCCGCATCCGCCAGGAGATCGGCGCAGGCGGGTCCGCGGTCGGAACGGTGGGCGCAGGGCTCGAGGGTGACGTAGGCGGTCGCCCCGCGCGCCTCGGCACCGGCTCGACCGAGCGCGATCGCTTCCGCGTGCGGCCGGCCGCCGGGTTGCGTCCAGCCGCGACCGATCACGATACCGTCCTTGACGAGGATCGCTCCGACGGCAGGGTTGGGGCGGCTAGCGGGGCGGCCGCGCAGCGCCAGCCGCGCAGCAGCCGTCAGCCAGCGCGCGTCATTCGGCTGCAGTGTCAATCGCGCCGTCCGCCGGAAGGTCGGTTTGCGGCCCGGCAGGGATGCCCGCCCGATCGAGTGCGCGGAGGCGCTCGGCCTCCTCACGCGCCCGATCCTCGGCGATCTGGCGCTCCATCGCATCGACATCGATCCCGGTGGCCCGGCCGAGCGTCCGATACATGTCCTGGATCTCGGCCTCGCGTGCATCGCGCCGGGCTTCCCATTGCTCCTTCAACCGCTGGTTCTCCAGGTTCGAGGCGATGATCTCGGCCTCGCTGCGCCCATCGGCGAAGGTGGAAATGATCGAGACCTGTGGCCGTACGGGCGGACCGATCACCCGCTCCTGCGTTACCCAGAACATCAGAGCGAAGGTGCTCAGCAGGGATGCCGCCAGGATCGGCCAACGATAAGGATTCGGGCGTTTGAATTCGCTCCAGAAATCCTGGAACCCACCGACGGGGTTGAGTCGCGATTTGATCCGCATGGCGAGAGAGATAGGGGGGCCGGCGCCAAGTTACCAGCCGGCTGTTTATCGGCCCGTCGGTTCGACCGGTCGCAAGACCCGCGAGGGCCTACCCGAAATCGGTGTAGAGACTGCGACCGTGCGCACGCAGCCAGGCGTCGGCCGCGTCCACATCGTCTTCGTAGATGTCGCGAAGCAAGCGGTGAAATTCCGGGCTGTGGTCGAAATGGACCAGATGCGCGGTTTCGTGCGCCACCACCGATCGGCGGATCGCATCGGGCGCCTGCACCAGCCGCCAATTGACCCGCACCACGCCCTTGCTCGAACAGCTGCCCCAGCGTCGCTGCGCGCGGGTAAGCCGCAGATCGGGCGGCGAAAGGCCGGCGCTGGTGCAATAATGGGCCAGATCCGAGCGCATCAGCCGGATCGCCTCGGCTTCGAGCCAGCGATGCAGCCGGTGGGGCAGCGTGTGGTGCGGACCGCCGAGCCGGATCCTGCGCTCTTCCAGCATGGCTTTGCGCGGCGCGTCCTCGGCCCAGCGTATCGCGAGTTCGCTGCCGCGGTAGCGGATCGTGCCGCGCGCGACCGGGTCGGTCGCTTGCGGAACCTTGGCCAATTGCGCCTCGAGCCATTCGCGGCGGACCGCGGCGAAAGCCACCGCGTCGGCGCTGCGGCACCAGCGCGGCAGGGTGATTCGCACCGCGCTGCCGTCGGGTGCCAGCCGCAGCGTCAGACGCTTGGCGCGCGGATGGCGGTTGAGCGCAATCGGCAGAGTGCGACCCGATAGCTCGATCGTAGGCGCCCTAGGTTTGGCAGCGGGCCTGCTATCGCCGCGCAGCCACTCGATCACTCTGCGGCTTCCCGGTGCCAGTCGCGGCCGCCTTGGCTCTCACCATCGCCCTCTTCGTCCCACTCGACGACATGGTGTTCGAGCGGCCCGGCATCCACTTCGCTGACCACCCGGCCAGCGACCGAAACGCCCGCGCGCACCACCGCCTCGCGGTCGCCCGACAGCAGGTAATGCCAATCGGGTAGCGGGCGGCCTTCCGCGCGGCGGCGATAGGCGCAGGTCGATGGCAGCCAGGGCACCCGATCGACGATCTTGAGCGTCAGCCGCAGGCAGTCGGGAACGAAGCTCTTGCGGTTGGGATAGTCGCGGCAGGTCGCGCTGGCGCAGTCGAGCAGGCGGCAGGCGACGTTGGTCTCCTCGATCCGGCCGGTGTCCTCGTCTTCCATCTTGTGCAGGCAGCAACGCCCGCAGCCGTCGCACAGCGCCTCCCATTCGGGGCGGGTGAGCTCGGCCAGCGGACGCTCCCAGAAGCGCTCCCTCAGCGCACCCATTTGTCCAGCTCCTCGGCCACCGCCTCTGGCCCCAGATCGGTCGGCAGGATCGCCAGCGGCTCGCCCGCGGGGCCGAACAGATAGGTGTAGCCCAGATGATCCACCAGATAGCCGCCGCCCGGCTGTACTTCGCCCTTCGAAAAGGTTGTGCCGAAATCGCTGGCGACCTGCTTGAGCGCTTCGGTCTCGCCGGTCATGCCGATCAGCCGCGGGTGGAAGCTGTCGGTGAATTCCCGCAGCACTTCGGGCGTGTCGCGCTCCGGATCGACGCTGATGAAAAGCGGTTGAACCTGAGCACCCAGTTCGGGATTTTTTTCCTCGAAGCGCTTCAATCCGGCCATCGCGCGCTGGACATCGGTCGGACAGATGTCGGGGCAATAGGCGTAGCCGAAATAGAGGATCCGGTACTGTCCGTCGAAATCGCTCCAGCGCACCGTATCGCCGGTCTCGCCGGTCAGCTCGAAGGGGGCGCCGATCGCCGCGCCCTCGAGCGGCGGTTCGCCGGCATCGGCGGGAGGACCTGCGGAATCGCAGCCGGTCAGGGCGGCGAGCAGGAGCAGCGGGGCGGAGAGGGCGAGCGACAACGCTTTGCGGTGGGCCATGGCGTTGCAATTCATGCTCTGCTAACGCTGGCGGCACAAGGGCTGTGCCCTATGCAAATGCGAAAAACACGCGAGGTTGGTCAGGTGAAGCTGCGGGTCGGGACAAGATACGGATTGGCTGCTGCGCTCGCCGGAGCGCTGCTGGCGGGTCCATTGGCGGGGCAGAATTTCTCCGAGGGCTATCAGTTCCTCAAGGCGGTGGAAGACCGCGAAGGCGCGACGGTGACCGAAATGCTCGACCAGCCGGGCACGGTGATCGCCAATTCGCGCGACATCACCAGCGGGCGCACCGCGATGCATATCGTGGTGGAGCGCCGCGATCTGACCTGGATCCGCTTTCTTCACAGCAAGGGCGCCAATCCCGACATCGCCGACAAGAAGGGCATCACACCCCTGCAGATCGCGTCCAATCTCGGGTTTATCGAGGGCGTCGAGGCGCTGCTCGAAGCCGGCGCACGCGTCGATCAGAGCAATGCCGCGGGCGAGACCCCGCTGATCTCCGCGATCCACCGGCGCGACGTGCCCATGATCCGCTTGCTGCTCGACAAGGGTGCGAACCCCGACCGCAACGACAATTCGGGCCGCTCGGCGCGCGATTATGCCGCACTGATTTCCGGCGGGACGCAGATCACGGATGTCATCGCGCAGGCCGACAAGGACCGCAGCGCCGACGGCACCCGGCAATCCTACGGGCCGAGCCTCTGATCATGGCAAGCGATGCTCCGGACCCGGCAGTAGCCCCCGCAGAGATGACGCTGGACGAGTTGCGGCTGCATCTCGCTCCGCTCATTGCGGATGCGGCGGTGTTCGATGGCTGGAGCGACGCCGCGCTCGCCATGGCGGCGCAGCAGGCGGGGGTCGATGCCGATGTGGCGCGACTGGCCTACGATGGCGGCGCGATGGACATGATTGCCGCCTGGATCGAGACTATCGATACAGCGATGGCCGTGGCGCTGCCGCCCGAAAAGCTGGCGCAGATGAAGATCCGCGAGCAGATCCGCATTCTGGTCCAGTTCCGGCTCGATGCCGTGGCGGGGCGCGAGGAAGCGCTGCGCCGGGCGATGGCGATCATGGCCATGCCGCAGAACGCCGCGGCGGCTTTGCGCACCGGCTGGCACAGCGCCGATGTCATGTGGCGGCTCGCCGGCGACACGGCGACCGATTACAACCACTACACCAAGCGCGCCACGCTCGCCGCGATCTACGGCGCGACGCTGGCGGTCTTTCTCGACGACGCGAGCGAAGGCAAGGTGGACACCCGCGCCTTCCTCGATCGTCGGATCGACGGGGTGATGCGGTTCGAGAAGACCAAGGCCAAATGGCTCAACCCCGACCGCGATCGCTTCAGCGTCACGCGATTTCTCGGACGGCTGCGCTACCCCGCACGCTGACGCGCTATTGATAATCGGTTGCAAATAGCCCCTGTCTCTGGCAGCGCGCTGCCATGACACTGGATGGGCTCGAATACGGCAGGCAGGCGCGAATCGTCGCCGTCGCCTGGGATCGGCTGGCGATGGACGAGGCCAAGCGGTTGCGCGCGCTCGGCATCGACGAGGGCGCGGAACTGGCGGTGATCCATCGCGGGGTCTTCGGGACGCGAGATCCGCTGGCTCTGCGGCTCGGCAATATGACGATCGCCTTGCGTCGCTCGCACGCACTGGCGATCGAGGTCGAACTGCTCGACGGCGGCGCCGACGAAACGGCGGCAGCGGCATGAGCCGTCACCGCAGCGCCGCGCTGGTCGGCAATCCCAATTCGGGCAAGAGCGCGCTGTTCAACGCGCTCACCGGCGCGCGTCAGAAGATCGCGAATTATCCCGGCGTAACGGTCGAGCGCAAGGCGGGCCGGCTGACGCTGCCGAGCGGCGAATCGCTCGAGCTGCTCGACCTGCCCGGCTCCTATTCGCTGGATTCGGCGAGCCCCGATGAAGAAGTCACCCGTCAGGTCATCCAGGGCAGCTTCGAGGGCGAGAAGCTGCCCGACGTCATCGTCCTCGTGCTCGATGCCGCCAATCTCGAACAGCATCTGGTGTTTGCGCAGGAAGTCCTCGAGCTTGGCCGTCCGACGGTGGTCGCTCTCAACATGGTCGATCTTGCCGAACGCGACGGCCTGACGCTCGATCCCGCAGCCTTGTCCGCCGCGTTGGGCGTTCCGGTGATTCCGACCGTCGCGGTGCGACGCAAGGGTATCGCCGAACTCGGCCAGGCGATCGCCGAGGCGGAACGCCACGCTGTTGAAGCCCCGCAGAGCCATTGGCATCTGACTCAGACCGAGCGGCGCTTGGCGGCGAAGCACATCGCGCGCGGGACGATCTTGTCGCGAACGACGCGCCACACCGTCGAGAACGGTTTCGACCGGGTGTTGCTCAATCCCTGGGTCGGTCCGCTGATCCTGTTCGCGCTGCTGTTCGTGGTGTTCCAGGCGGTGTTCGCCTGGGCGACTCCCTTCGCCGATGCTCTGGAAGGTTTGGTGGCGATCCTGAGCGAATGGGCCGTCGCGCTGCTGCCCGAGGGAGTCCTGCGCGATTTCGTCACCGAAGGAGTGCTGGCGGGCGTCGGCTCGGTGGTCGTCTTCCTGCCGCAGATCGTGATCCTGTTCTTCTTCATCCTGCTGATGGAGGCGAGTGGATACATGGCGCGCGCCGCGTTCCTGATGGACCGGCTGATGGCGGGCGTGGGTCTGTCGGGAAAAAGCTTCATACCGCTTCTCTCCAGCTTCGCCTGCGCCATCCCCGGGATCATGGCGACCCGATCGATCTCGGATCCCAAGGACCGGCTGACCACGATCCTGATCGCGCCGCTGATGACCTGTTCGGCGCGGCTCCCGGTCTATGCGGTGATCATCGCGGCCTTCATCCCCCAGACCACCGTCGGTCCGGGTATCGGGCTTCAGGGACTGGTGCTGTTCGTGCTCTATCTCGCCGGGATCGTCGGCGCGATGGTGGTGGCGCTGGTGCTGCGCGGGACGGTGGCCAAGGGCGCGGCGAGCGGCTTCATCATGGAAATGCCCCGCTATCAGATGCCGCGCCTGCGCGATCTCGGCATCGGATTGTGGCAGCGCGCCTGGGTGTTCCTGCGCCGCGCGGGCACGATCATCTTCGTCGCCACCATCGCGCTGTGGGTGCTGCTCAGCTTCCCGGAGGCGGAACCGGGCGAAAGCCAGCTCGATGCCAGCATCGCCGGGACGATCGCCGACGGCCTCCATCCGATCCTCGCGCCGATCGGTTTCAACCGCGAGATCAGCCTGGCGATCATTCCGGCCATGGCCGCGCGCGAGGTCGCGGTTTCCGCGCTGGCGACTACCTATGCGGTCGAGACAGAGGACGAGGAACTCGCCGCGCAGGGCGTCACCGAGCGGATCGCCGATCTCTGGACGCTGCCGACCGCGCTGGCCTTCCTCGCCTGGTTCGTCTTCGCCCCGCAGTGCCTCTCGACGCTGGCGGTCGCGCGGCGCGAGACCAATGGCTGGAAATGGCCGATCTTCATGGTCGTCTACCTGTTCGCGCTGGCCTATATCTTCGCCGGGCTGACGTATTGGGGTGCGGTGGCGCTGGGCTGGTAGGTTCGCGCGGAGGCGCGGGGGCAAAGCTTGCGCGGCGGAGCCGCGGGATTTCTCACACGAAGACACGAAGAATACCGCGCTCCCTCGCAAGCGGGCAGGACATCTTGGTGTCTTCATGTGAATCGAAAATAGCGGCTCCGCCGCCGGCTCATCCTCTGCGTGCATTCGCGTGAATCACTCGAACAAGGGTTGTGATAGCGGGGCAAACCCCACTGGCCCCCATGCCCGCCATCCGATAGGCCCCACGCAACACACAAGAAGGAACGAATCGATGGCCGGTAGCCTCAACAAAGTCATGCTGATCGGAAACCTCGGGGCCGATCCCGAAATCCGCAGCTTCCAGAACGGCGGCAAGGTCGCGAACCTGCGCATCGCGACCAGCGAGCAGTGGAAGGACAAGAACACCGGCGAGCGCCAGGAGCGCACCGAGTGGCACACGGTGGCGATCTTCTCCGAAGGGCTCGTCAATGTGGTCGAGCGTTTCCTCAAGAAAGGCAGCAAGGTCTTCGTCGAAGGCAAGCTGCAGACCCGCAAGTGGCAGGACCAGAACGGCCAGGACCGCTATTCGACGGAAGTTGTGCTGCGCGGCTTCGACGGCACGCTGACCATGCTCGACGGTCCCGGCGGGGCTGGCGGCGGCGGCGGCGCGGGTGGCGGCCAGCGCTCGGGCAGCTATGGCGGCCAGTCCTCCGGCGGCGGCGACAATTGGGGTGGCGGTTCCGGGGGAAGCTC